>Ga0182005_1000153_pt1 | contig 48357 bp, 41 predicted proteins | sample Sormic07211103_1_FD_123021 | JGI IMG/M metagenome (GOLD analysis project Ga0182005, IMG submission 123021) | Rhizosphere microbial communities from Sorghum bicolor, Mead, Nebraska, USA - 072115-103_1 MetaG | ecosystem: Host-associated > Plants > Roots > Rhizosphere | place: USA: Nebraska...
ACTAACGGTAGTGATGGAACGGTGTATGGTGCCGAGAATGAAAGCTATGCAAAAATAGAATCATTTGGAGGAAGTGCTGCCCAGGGACCAGCATGGTTCAGAGTTACCAGTAAAGATGGTACAATTATGGAGTTCGGCAATACCACTGATTCCCGTTTGATGACGACTGCCGCAACGCCATCTATCATGGCATGGTATGTTAACAAAGTTACTGACAGAAATGGTAACTACATATTGTATAAATATGTGAATGGCAATAACATTCCTTCAAGCGTATTAATCTCAGAAATTACCTATACAGGTAATACTGCCACAGGTCTCACTCCATACAATAAAGTACTGTTCCTGTATGGTAGCAGAATTGATCCTGTTACAACGTATGATGGCGGATATCCAAGTACCTCGCCCCATCGTCTTGAAGGCCTGTCTATAACTTCCAACGGCGGATTGTACAAGAGCTATAAGATGACATATGCGTCTGTACAGAATCAAACATACCTGCAAAATATTGCAGAAACTGGTAAAGATGCTACTACAACTTATAACCCCATAAAATTCGAATACGGTAATAACGCCGCTACAGAAGATGTACGCATATTACCCCCCTTTACATTCCTGCCTACGGGTGACTGTATAACAGGCGATTTTGATGGAGATGGTAAAACAGATATCCTGACAGCCCGCTACACATATGATAACGCCGGTTATAAGTCTCACAATAAGTATGAAATATTTTCGGATTTTAATGGATTTGGAAGCACCGGTAGTGTATCCTACCTGGTAAATTACACACTGCCTACCACAGGCACAGAAGTAATGGGTGTTAAACAAAATACCTATTACAACTTTATGGCGCAGGACTATGATAATGATGGTAAGGACGATGTAATGCTTACTCAATATACCGTTGAAGGAAGTGGTTCTACTGCAAAACGGGTATTCAGTAAAATCATTATTAATCATACACGCACTTATAATGTTACCTCCGGATGGACTTCCTATACCAAAAACTTTGATCAGGTACCAACTATCACTGGATATGCTGCGAGTAAATACATTCATAAATCCGGCAATTTCTGCCTGCAGGGCGATTTTGACGGGGATGGTAACCAGGATTATATCCTGCTGTTAGGTGTTGCCTCTGACGCTTCTTTTGCTGCCTTCCTCTCATGTCCTGCAAAGAATATCATCAATAACCAGATCGTAAATTTCGGTATAGGAACCAACACAGGTACTTTCTTTGCCACAACCGTTGCAAACGCTGATAACATTATCCCTGTTGACTTTGACGGCGATGGTAAAACAGAACTGCTGGTTACAAAAGATGCCACCAGTTATATTCTCTCTGTCTCCCCCGTATCTGCAGCATCAGGATATAACTATGGCGCCTCTATACTATATACCACTACAGCTATCGCCAAAGGATACCGGGTTTTCCCTGCCGATTTTAATGGAGATGGTAAAACAGATCTGCTTGTCAGGAATTCTGCGGCTACTTCCAGTGGTACATGGTCTGTATTAATAAGCACTGGTAAGGAATTCGTAACAGGTACCAATGTGCCATTTGCCAATGCTCCTATCCTATCAGGAGATAATGGTTATACAGTAGCACATACATTGACTGTTGGCGACTTCAACGGAGACGGTAAGTCTGACATATTGCATTGTCTGGATTTATCTGCCAGCTCTTCGAGATATAATATTTGTTATAGTACTGGTAATGGATTCATTGCAGAAACATATACAAAACCACTCAGCATCAACAGTAACAGTAATGTCTCCGGGGATCTGAATGGGGATGGTAAAACAGACTGTGTTAACCTGAAAGGAGAAACAGGCCAGATAGTAAGCCTTAAACCGATGTATACCGAACGCTTATTGTCAAAGGTTACAAATGGAATAGGCGCGGTCACTACATTCACTTATGGTCAGCTTACAAATGTAAACAACAATACTATTTACTACCGGTCTGCTCCTTATTATTACGCAGATCCCAATGAAATAACTACCGGCAATTATCTCTATTCAAAACCTTATCAGACTATTCAGTCTCCTATTTACGTAGTGGGAGATATGACAACCCCTGATGGCATAGGCGGTACAACTATCAACCGCTATACCTATGAAGATGCGATGTTTAGTCGGGCCAACAGAGGTTTTCTTGGTTTTAAAAAGGTAACTTCTACCAATAGCAGTACAGGTGTAACAACAGCTACTTATCAGGATGTAAACACGTCCTTTTTTGTTCCTTACCTCGTAAAACAAACAACTACTGTAAACGGTAAAGTATTATCGGAGGTAACTCCTGCTAATTCCTTTACATCATTGTCTACCGGCTTTTTTGACAAACGTTTTGTTGTAAAAGCAGATAAAATGTTGAGTGTTGATTATCTCAATGGTCAGGCTAATGAGTCAAGCAATACATTTGACAACTATGGCAATGTTACCACAAATGTTATAAAGCAGGGTTACTTGTCAGGTACTACCGTCACGCCCATCGAAACTATTACCACAACTACCACGTATGGAGCATACAGCACACCTGTGCCGGCATTTCCTTTACAGTTGGTTGTAAACAGGGTCAGACAAGGTGCTCCTGCTGTTACGGAAACCCTTACCAATACTTATACAACCACAGGCCAGCTGGCAACCCATGTTGATTTTTCCGGCAAAGCCAAAGCGGTTACCACTACTAATACATACGATGCCTACGGTAATCCTACCCAGACAATTATGTCAGCAGCTGGTCTCGCATCCCGTATCGAAAAGTCAACTTTCGATAACCAGGGCCGGTTTGTAACAAAAAGAGAATCTTCAGGTGGAGATGTAGTACGAACAGAAACTTATACATATGATAATGTCGCCGGCGTACCGCTGACAGAAGTATCAATGGAGGGATTAACTACTACTTTTGCATATGATGCCTTCCATCAGCTTATCAAAACAACCGTTCCAGAAGGATTTGATATTACCAATACACTAAAATGGGAAACTGCTGATGGTATTTATTCTTTTACGAAAGAACAACCCGGAGGCGGATCCAACGTTAAAATCTGGTACGATATACTGGGTAGAGAAGTAAAACGTCAGGAATCAGGCTTTGGCAACAACTGGCTCACAACTACCCTAAAATATGATGCCAGAGGAAATATAGTTACGCAGGTAAGCCCCTATTATAGCTCAGAAACGCCGGTATCATATACTAACACATACGATAGTTATAACAGGCTAACAGGTACATCAGGTACTGCCGGTTCAACTACCTATGTTTATGAGACACTCACAGGAGGGCAGCAGAAAGTCACTGCTACCAGTTCAGGCGGAAAAAGCAGTATCAAAATAACGGATGCTGCCAATAAAATTATATCCGTTACTGATGGCGGTGGACAGATCACCTATACCTACAATAGCTGGGGTAAAAGGCTTTCAACAAATCATGGTTCCTTCCAGCTGGTATCCAGTACTTTTGATGAGTATGGCCGGCAGACATTGCAGTCCGATATGAATGCAGGTAACACTACTTATGAATACAATGCATTCGGACAGCTAACCAAACAAATCAATAATGGAAACACCTATACCCTGACATATGATGGCATAGGACGCATAAGTACCAGCGTAGCACCGGAAGGTACTACCACTTACGAATATTTTAAAACACCAACTGGTGGTTTCAGTAATAACAAACCCACTAAAATTACAGGACCCAATGGTGTAATAGAGACTTATGAGTATGATAATTTAAGAAGACTTAAAACAGCAAAGAAAACAATAGACGGTACAGATTACTCCTTCGCATATGAATATGATGCCTACGGGAATCCGTCTAAAACAACTTTCCCTTCGGGACTGATCGTAAATCATGCACATGACAGGAACGGTCTTACTACCAGTACCAGCCTCGCCTCCGGCGCCACCCTGTTCAATGGTACTGCTATGAATAGTATGGGTATGTATACTACCTATACACTAGGAAATGGAAAAACAAGTCAGAGTACTTATGACTTGCCATCAGGTACTCCAAAGCGGTTTTACACTGCCGGTATTCAGGATCTGAATTATACCTTTGAAGCTGGTACAGGTAACCTGCTGTCGCGCAATGATGCCATTAATGGATTAACAGAAGCATTTACCTATGACAATATGGGTAGGCTGCTGACCACTAAGGTAAATGGAACACAACAGCTGGCAATGACTTATGACAATAGTGGCGGTATTTCCATGGGAAATATTGCAACTAAAACAGATGCTGGTAACTATAAATACAATGATAACAGGGTTCATGCAGTTAACTACATCACAAATCCGGCCGGCGCAACCACGCCACCGTCAGTAATCCCTATTGCACAACAGGATATCACCTATACCTCTTTTCGTAAATCCGCAACCGTGACGGAAAATGGGTATAAGATGAATATTACCTATGGTCCGGACGAAGAACGGGTGAAAAGTGAGCTGTTGTTGAATGGTACTACACAGGAAAAACGTTATTACCTGGGAAACTATGATAAACAGATCATAGGTACCACCACACGAGAACTGCACTATGTTAATATCGCTAATGGTGAAATAGCCATCATTGTTCGTACTAATGGTGTTGACAAAGTATATTATGCATACGTTGATCATCTGAGAAGCATAGTAACAATAACAGATGATGCCGGTACTATCCTTGCAAAACAGAATTTCGATGCATGGGGCAGAAGGCGTAACCCGGATACCTGGCAATATGCTAATGTCCCAGCAAGACCTGAATGGCTTTACCTTGGATATACAGGTCATGAACACCTGGATAAGTTTTCGCTCATTAATATGAGTGGACGTATGTACGATCCTACATTGGGTCGTATGACAAGCGCAGATAACTTAATGCCATTAGCCTATAATTCACAGGGATTAAACCGTTATAGCTATGCAAATAATAACCCGCTGATATTTGTCGATAAAGATGGTAATTTTATACAGATTATTGTTGCTGCAATAATAGGAGGAGTGGTTAATGTGGCCGCTAACTGGGGGGATATAGGTTCATTTGGTGAGGGCTTATCCTATTTTGGAGTAGGAGCACTATCCGGAGCAGTTACCTCTGTTGCAGGACCATGGGCAGGGGGTGCCGTAATGGGATTAGGTAATAGTCTTACTACGCAGATCTCTGCCGGAGGGATTGGAAGTGTAAATATTGAATCAACATTAATAGCAACAGGATACGGAGCTTTAATAAGTGGTGTAAGTGCTGGAATAGGTAATGCTATTGCCCCTTCTGTTTCCGGCGCATTATCTAAAATAGCCAGTCCTGTAATTAAACAAGCTGTGATACAGGCAACTGTAGGTGCCGGGGTAGGTTTCGGTATAGGAGCCGTTTCTTCAATGGCTACAGGTGGCAGCATGAGTGATGTATTATCTTCCGGAGCAAAAGGAGCAGCCTTTGGTTTTGCGAGTGGCGTGATTAATGGAACAGTTTCCGGGTTTGCTGAAGCAGCAGAAACAAACCGTAATCCCTGGACCGGTAAATCTACACTCAAAGTAGAGTTGTCTCCCATAGAATCAGTGAGGGCTACATTACCGGATGTTTCTGCGGACCTTTCAAATACACCTTCAGATAATGAATATGTTACCGTTAGACATCATACAGATGCTGCTGGTGCAAAGGGAATTAAGGCATCTATGCAAATAACAGCCTCAAGAGGAGAACCATATGGAGTAGATATAGAAATAGAGCCTTTTAAAGCCCCTTCAAAAGTAAATGTCGGACAGAAAGGGAAAGGTTCGTATATAGAATTTACAGTGCCGAAGAGTGCAGTTGGGCCTCCCGCACCAGGATATCTGGGAGGAAATGGTAATGCCGGAAGAATAGTAACAGGTGGAGCTCCTTTTAAATTACAAGGTACGAATCCCAAGATCGTAAACTGGGACTGGTGGAAATGGCTTATGCATTAATAGTTTTTTATGAAGAAGAAAGTATTTCTGAAGTATGAGTTTATTCTTTTTCTGTACGCTTATCTGCGTCAGGCTGACTTATCGCTGGATAGAAGCAGATGGACTGCATGGAATGAACTGAAAGAGTATTATAGAAGGGGAATTGAACCGGGTAGAGTAGCTACCCTGTTATTAAATACGACAGGTATTACAGCGCAGTCTGTTGATGTAAAAGTTGGTGCCGCTACCCGTTGGCAGAAGTGCAGGAATTTCATCTACAGAAATTTTCTGAGGAAAAACTATCTCACAGAAGCAGAGATCTTATATTGTTACCGGCAGTTAAAAGTGTTTGAAAATTATCTGAATAGTAATCTTAACTGGTACACTGTTGATCAGGAAAAATTAAGAGTAGATATCTGTTTAATGGCCTATGGTATAATTGAATCTAAATTAAATTTCAAAGACAGATACTACGCAGAGAAAATTGAACACTACCTTCAAAATGAAATACTGACTACAGTGCCATTGAGTGAATTCTCATCCGGAATTATTTAAAAAATAAAAGCAAATGATTAGAAACATATTTTATAAAACCAGTCTGGCAGGAGTTCTTCTCCTGTCAGTTTTCACTATCAGCCTGCAGGCACAAGACTATGGCGTGAAAAAGATTCAATTGCCCCGTTCTGAGGTTCAGGCAAGGCAAAACAGCCCTATTGATGTTATCCTAACCGGTATCCGCGATACTTCAGGAATAGGGTATAGTATAAAAACAGATGACGTAGTAGAAAAACTCGTTCCTGACACTTCACTGGAATACTGGCTGCCATCTTATGTACATCAGAAATACAAACAACAAACGGCAAATGATCCCCGCTTATTACTGGAAATTGATGAACTGCGGATGCAGACAGCTGAGAATCGCGGATATGTAAAACTCAAAGCTAAAGTATTCACTTCTCCTGCACAGAAAGAATCCTATCGTTTAATAAGAATAGTAGATACTGTATTACAATTAAATGTAAGTACACCGGCAGAATACATTACCGCAGCTATAGATCTTCTAACGGATAAAAAACAACAATCAAATGGAGATATTACTGAAAAACAAGCTATAAAAGACGATGCTGAAAGCCGTAAAAACCTGTCTATTCTTAAAAATACGCAGTACAAACCCGGTATTTACACCAGCTTTAGTGATTTTGTAAATAACAAGCCTTCCGTGAGCAAATTCACCATATTCCCTGATGAAGCCACCGGTAAGATAAAACTCTACGTTTCTTCTGCTGATAGTCTGCAAACAGAATTAAAACAATTGTGGGGCTTCTCGCTGGATAATGAATTGTATTACTACAACAATGGTGACATAGTACCTATTGAGCGATCCGGCAGCGGTTTCGTCTTATCTGCCTACATGAATCCCGAAGAGAGAAGCAATCAGGCCATGATCCGCAGAAACCTGATGGGTAAAATGTCAAAGTTAAACGAAAAGGATAAAGTTGTTTACCGGCACGATGTAAAAGCACCACAGTCCGGTATTATAGCTACCTGTATCGATCTTGATAATGGAGAATTAAGTCTTTAAAACCTTCTTGCATGAAAACAATATTTATAACGCTGTTTCTTTTTATAGCCATCCATCTATCATACGGACAAAACATTCCGCAAGGCTCATGCGGTGTGATGTTCACATATGACAACGGAGGCAATCGTATCAAACGGGAATACCTGTGCCCGGCGGCCCGTATAGCTGCTCCTGCAGTATTGGAAAAAGACATCGAAAAGATTGAAACCGCTTATCCGAATCCTTCTGATGGGAACGTTACGCTTTATTTTAGCCAGGGACTGGATGGTGCCACTATCACCGTAATGGATGTTAACGGCAATATTATCCGGCAGTTAAAAGGAGGGGGAACCAAACTTAACATCGATCTTAGTAATAAACCAAATGGAATCTATATCATAAGGGTAGATAAGAAGGAAGAAATGGTGATTAAAAGGATTGTTAAAGTGAGTAATTAATTGATTCTGGTATTCCCTTAACTGGTTTGAAAACGCTCCAATCCGGTTCACAAAATAAAAAGGATTACATCTTGCGATGTGATCCTTTTTCATTTTACGTCATTACAACAAGGTATCTTCATTCCACATCCCATTCAACATCCTCACTAACTTCATGACAAAATAAAATTCCATTACAATTTTCTGACAAATAGATTACTTTTACAATCGAAGACGATTTACTCCCTGGATGAACCACTCCACTCATCGCCCCGTCTTTAATGATAAAAAAATCAAAATGAGACACTTAACTAAGTTCACGGGTCTGCTGGGATTCCTGACTGTCCTACTCACCATGCCCCTTGGGCACGCCCTGATGATCGTAATGGAGAAAACCTTTGGTCATGAACATGTTTACCTGGCTGCCTTCCTGCTTGGATTGGCAGGATTACTACTCCTTATCTCCGGCAGCAGACTCAAATCGGAGAATAAAGCCACCTTTGCCGGCCTATTTGCCGGCCTGTTCATCTGGACTGGATGGATTGAATTTGGGTTTGTATACATTGCACACCGGTACAATGTACAGCCACTGATCGAAGACGGTGTAGTGGTTACCAAACCTGAATACCTGATCATGCCTGCTTCCGCAGGATTTTTGGTGATCATGCTTCTACATTACCTGTTTAGTACCAAAACAGGCTGCGTATTCTTCTCGTGGTTACAGAAATATCTGCGTATCCCCGTACCCCGTCATCAACCCATTAAAACGCAGAAAAACTTTGCCGTTATTACTACGGTAGAATTGATTGCATTGCTCTGGACGTTTTACCTGGTGCTATTGTTCTCTTACGATCATAGCTTCTTTGGAGATCGTCATCCCGTTACCTACCTCATTGCATTTGGCTCATTGTTATGGTCCCTGTTCCTGCTGCGCAACCTGTTCAGGATTAAACAAATGGGGTATGCTATCCGCTATGCGATTCCCACAGTGGTCATATTCTGGAATTTCGTGGAGATTATGGGGAGATGGAATATACTGAAAGAGATATGGGTGAGACCTTATGAATACTGGCTGGAGATGAGTCTGACACTGGTAATATTTGTAGTACTTTTTGGGGTATCATTGCTGGAGAAAAAGACCAGCTTTACATGATCTGTTGGCTGTTTCGGGAAACAGCCAACAGACACTATTGTTATATGGCCGTTCTTATTTTATTCAGCATCTCCTTTATGTCTTCAATTGTAGTTAAAGGATTCAGAATGGTAAATTTCAGATAAAACCGGCCGTCTACTTTGGTGCTTGCCACCAAAACTTCCCCGGAAAAGAATAACTTTTCTTTTATCTTTTTATTCAGGTCGCAAGGCGACGTTGTTAAGTGCGAAGGGTAATACCTGAACACCAACACACCCAGATCGCTATGACTTAATAACTGAAAATCTTCCTGTTCTTCTATCAGGCACGCGGCTTCTTCTGCGGTTTCGATAATCTTATCTGTATAAGCACCTAATTGCTGCCGGCCCATAAGACGTAAGGTAAACCAGAGCTTCAGGGCATCGAACCGCCGGGTACTTTGGGTCACCGATTTATTGATCTGCGCAGGCAACGCATCGTAATCCTGCTCTTTTGGATTCAGATAGTCCGCGTGGTGCCTGATGATATTCAGGTGCAATTTATTCTTTACGATAAATGCACTGGAACTAATGGGTTGGAAAAAGGATTTATGGTAGTCAATAGTTACCGAGTCAGCCTGTTCAATACCATCTAATAAATAGCGATACTTATCCGTTAATAGTAACCCGCAACCATAGGCAGCATCAATATGGTACCACAGCTGATGTTTTTGTGCAACATCAGCTATGCCCGCTAATGGGTCTACATTACCAAAGTCGGTGGTACCGGCTGTGGCAATTACGGCAATAGGAATATTCCCTGATTGACGTTCTTTTTGAATGGCTGCTTCCAGCGCACCCAGGTCCATTCTGAACCGTTCATCAGTAGCGACTTTTATAACCGCCTGTTCACCCAAGCCCATCAGGGAAGCGTTTTTCTGGTTACTGAAATGCGCTTTTTCTGATACAAAGATTCTAAACCGGTTCGCCTGTACCGGGTGGCCATCCAGTTTGATGTTATGATGCAGATAGGTCAGTGCATAGTAATCACGAGCCAGGAGTAATCCCATCATATTGCTCTGGGAGCCACCGGCGGTAAATACCCCATCGCATTGCGCATCATAGCCAATTTGCTGTCCGGTCCAGTCGATCAGTTTTCGTTCCATGAAGGTACCTCCCGCACTTTGATCGTAGGTATCCTGACTACTGTTAATGGCGCTGATGATCACCTCTGCTGCCAGGGCAGGAATCACGACCGGACAGTTCAGGTGTGCAATATATTGGGGTAGGTGAAAGGCGGTCGCGTGTTGTATATATAAGCGATCTACTTCTTCAAAGAGGCTGTCATAGTCAGGCAGCGGAGTGTCAAAATCCACGTCTCTGAATTGCGCCAGTAAGGCCGCAGGTTTAATGCCGGAAAAAGGACGTTTGGTATTTTCAAGAAAGGCCGTTACACGCTCTGTAGCGGCGGCAATAGCCGCATTATATGCTGCTGCTGCACCTTCGTAGAAGAGCTCTTTTACCGGAGCTGCCACCAGGGTAGGTTGATTCATGCTTTTAATTGTTTAAAGATTTGTTTAAAATGACAATGAGGCTACGATCCTATTTAAATACACTACCAAAATGCTCCTCCATAATCAGATAAGGATCGTCCGTATGCGTCACGCCCCTGATGCCGATGAGACTCGTTTTACTCATCATCCGCAACATCATCCTTCGCTCACACTTCACCATTCTGTCATTCTCCTTTCTAAATCCTGCTACAAATGCATTTCTCCCATGCGCGCACAAATGATTATTCACGAAAATGAGATCTCCTGACTCAGGTATAAAATCATTATAAATCAACTGCCGCGCCTCCTCCCAGAAATGCCGCAGATGTGCCATAGCCTCCGGGGTCTGCCCTGCCGCTTCATTATAAATTTGTTCGGCCGCATCAAAACGGATGAAAGGATTTTCCCTGTTACCATATAATACCGGGGTAGTTACCTCCTCTCCTTTTGCCGTATCCGCATCATAGTTAGCATCCTTCGGACATTTATAAATAGGCCGGAACAATGCATCCATCTCCTCTCCCAATACCCCATGCGAACGGACACTATACAATGAACTCGGCACGTTCTCCTCATTCCTCAAAAACAGGAAACTGAGAAAATCTGCCGCATTAAAAAGAAATGCATCTTCCGTATGCACAAACAGGTCTGTTCTTGACCCCGACCCTGTCTGCGTAAAGTTCATTTTCTCGTCAGGAATGATCGCATGCATCAATCCCCCACCCTTTCGCTGCGCATAGTACTGCACCGGCTTGGAAGGAACGGCTCCATGCAGCAATGCACAGATAAATCCATACCGGTTGATCCTCGTATAATCCATCTGTTTATACGAGGGTGGCGTAGGCCCCAGCTGATCATGGTCTACATTCACTAATCCTCTCAGCACAACTGCTCCATATTGTGTAGCTGAAAAGTCAGTGCCAAAACTGCTTAGTATTCTCGAAATTCTTTCCGGCAATAACTGAAACGCATGCAAATGCAATTCTGCAATGAACGCCGGATTTTCGTAACTGCCAAACGCCAGCACCAGCATATCGCCCAGTTTTGTAATCGCCGCGCGCTCACGTGGTGTAATTTCTATGATAAGAGGGCTCATTGGCGGATAGCTATGTGTTACGGAGCGCAACACATCATGCATGGGTTCCATCAATGGCATGTTCGCTGTATTGGGTTCCATATGTATTCTTTTTAGAAAGTGGATGTTGATATTCCTTCCTGGCCTCCTCCCTGTATGCAGCAGCCATTTTGCCACCGTCGATATGATTCCAGCCCGGAGGTTTGAGTACATAGCGTATTTTATCTGTCAGGCGGGGGGCGGACCGCATATCCTTCCAGAGATCCCGCCACAGTAGTAGTTGTACCTGCCAGAGGCTCTTTGAATTGATTTGTTCACTCAGTATACCATACACAGGTTTGATATCGTCCAGCTCTGTCTGAAACGTGCCGAAGATCTTATCCCAGATAGAGAAAGTCTCCCCATAGTTTCTGTCCAGGTAGATATAATTCTTTGCATGATGTACCCGGTGAACCGAAGGTGTGATGAACAGTGACTCCAGCAATCTTTGTTTGCCGACATAGCGGTCAAAGTGATCATTGACATGTTCATACAACCCATACAATCTGGCAATGGATTCACAAATGAAAATCATAAACGGGTCGAAACCCAGTACAGGCAACCAGATAATGGTGAGCGGGATGTGAAGGAAACCCAGGAAAGATCCCCGGACTGCCACTGTTAGCTTCATTTCTTCGGCCGTGTGGTGTACACCATGGATGCACCAAAAGAACCGTACCTGGTGACCTAAGTAGTGTACCAGCCAGAACATAAAGTCGTATACCAGGTACGCGAGAATCCAGATATACCAGGCATCGCCCAGGGTGGTGATCCTGTATTGGTAGAGCCATGTCATGGTGCCGAAGATCATGACTTTGCCCAGAAAGAAGTAGGGAATGCTGTCCAGTACGTACGAAAATACGTTTACCCAGCCCTCTCTGTTGCTTTCCATTTTTTTACTGATCACTAATAGTAGCCATTCTATTACTACCAGGCCGAGTACGACATAGCCGAAGATGCCTTGTAGTTTACCGAGTAAGATGGGAAGATAAGTAGTCATGTTAACCAGGTCACTTTTTTCTCAATCCCTGTTCGACGTTTACTGGAAGTATATGTATCTAAGTTATAATAGCCCATGTAAAAGAACCCGAGGCATCTTTCATTGTCCGCCAGATTGAACCGGGCGGCATATGCTATGCAGGCAGCACAGCTATCCCAGTATCCGCCTATGTCATACGCTGTACACGTGAGGGCCATGTTTTGTACTGCACAGGATACTGCGGCCAGCTCTTCCCATTCCTCAATGGCGACCTTTGTACTACGCCGCATGAGAATGACGATGATACATCCTGCCCTTGAAGGGTAGTGTAAGAGCCGGTCATACTGCGACTTATAATAATCAGCGAGGTAGACGCCGAATGCGGCCAACTGTTCACCCTGCAATACAATGAAGCGCCAGGGCTGGGTCATCTTATAATTAGGTGCCCAAATGGCATTGGTCAATACTTCTTCTATAACCGGTCTGGGAACAGGCTTGTCTATGTAAAAATCAGCAAAGACGCTCCGGCGTTTGCGGATGATGTCCGAGAGCAAAGCAGCCTTTGTTGTGGTACAGTCAATGTTGTCATTATACATGTAATGCAGCATTTGTTAAACATTCAACACCGATACATCCGCCTTTTTATACACTGCTACCGGATTCTTCAACATCCCCGCCAGTTGCAGGCTGCCAGCCGGATCGGCCAGATCTACCATTTGCTTGTTATTCCGCAACTGTAACCTGTTCAGACAACTCAGGATGAACTCTTCGGCGAACAGGTCATACTGCTCAAACTTCTTCGCATGTTCCGGATGCTCCTGCTGATAGGCATGGATGGTAGACGCAACCAGTTGCCAGAACTTGTCTTCTGCATAATCACAATGCTCTACGAGGATCTGTCCTACAAACCGGAAGAAACAGTCAAAGATATCCGTAAGGATACTTAATGCACGCAACTCTTCCGGTACCGTTACACAGATTCTTCTACCCTTTTCAGGAATTTCTTCTTTGTAACTAAATACGCCTATTTCCTCTGTGATGTCTTTCATGATCGCCTTGACCGGTACATGATTTTCCATCACCAGGATCAGGTTTTCTCCATGTGGCATAAATACCAGATCATGCTCGTAGAAACAATGTAACAAAGGCGTGAGATAACTTTGCAGATACTTCCGTAACCAGTCTGTCGTACTGAGGCCGGAAGCTTTGATCAGCTCATGCAATAAGGAGTTGCCATTGAAATCAACATGCAGCAAACCCGCCATCGTCATTAGCTGCTGCCCGGGTTGCAGTACCGTTGCCGGACTCTCGCGCCACAGTGCTGCCAGCATTTTATTGTAAGCAGACGTTTTACCAAAGGGCTCATAGTAGAAGTTGCGATAGCCTACAGTGGCTACTTCGCACAGCAGGGTAAAACCTAACTTCTTTATATATGGATCTCCCGCTATAGCCGTTTTTATCCATTCCGTAATGGGTGGCGTACTATCCATATAATAGGGAGTAAGCCCTCTTACAAATCCCATATTGAGCACCCCAATTGCAGTTTTGGTATAATGCTTATCAGGATGACTGAGGTTGTAGAAGGTGCGAATAGATTGTTGGGCGCTGAAATCGTCCGGACTTTCACCGAGGCAAACCAGTAAGTTATTCGCGATATCAGGTGCAAAAACAATGGCTAATTTGTTGTACCACTGCCACGGGTGTACGGGAATGAAATAGTAATCTGCAGGGTCCACGCCTTTCTCCTTCAGTACTTTATTGAAAGCGGAGAGGGTACGTTCTCCCAGTTCCTTTTCCATAAGTAACTGGTAAGGCAGGGTGTCTACAGCGGCGTATCCCGTTCTGCTTTTATGACCGGCAAGCCAGATGAGGCGGATGGGAGCGTCCGCTTCCGGTGCGTAAGCACGGTAATCGTTGGCATCAAAACCGATACGACCGTTGTTGGCTACAAAACAAGGATGTCCACTGCTCATGGCATGCTCCAGGGTTTGGTAGCCGGCATTTACGAGGTCGGCAGCACTGAGCGTATGATTGGCCATCATGTAGGTACTGCCATAAAGTGTGCTGGTAATCTCTTCGAGGTAGCTGGGGAGCTGCTCTGTGGAGATATTGAGGAGATCTTTGAATTCCAGTATAAAATGGAGGCTGTCGATCGCTCCATTGGATTTCTTTAAAGAGGCTTTATCAATGAACCAGTGGTTCAGACTTAAGATCCTGGCACGGAAACTATATACAATGTCTTCAGCGGATGGCGCGGTGAGTGTATAATGTCCCCACCCATTTTCTTCATATTGCAAAACGGGTGCGAGCAGGAGCTCGTGTGTGAATTCACTGATTATCTTGCAGACGTGCAACTGGTTGGCACGCGCCCATAAGGACGGTTGTAAATTGGCGACTACTTGTGCGGGTTGTTTCATACTATCATTTTTCATTGTGTGCGTGTTAAGAGGTGTGGGCAGGACTATAATTATTGTTCTGCCCTGATTCAGCACCCTGGTAAGTGCGGGTATTGATGTGCAGATAAAAACTGATGAACGGCCTGTATCTTATTCATTTTGCGCTAATACAGACTTGTGTATTGTCTGCATTCTTGTCACATAATAATACATGACCGTTACAATGGCGAAGCCCGAAAAGGCCACCATAAAAGGCATGCGCAGGCTAAACTGGTCGACCAGTACGCCGGCCATCGTGCTGGCGATTAATACGCCCATGTTCTGAAAAAAATGGATCTTACTGTATTCTATGGCATATGCCACCGGATCACTTACATGAAAGAGCAGGGCATCGAAGCGTACTGCTGCCTGAAAGAAAGCCCAGCCATATATACAGCGACCAATAAAAACAGCGCCGGCGAGAGGATATCCCTGCAATAACAAGCCGGCCAGCCCAAAGAGCAAGGCAGAGATGATCCCCTGGTATACATTTCGCTGCCCCTGCCGTTTTTTATTTATATACAAACCAATCATGGCTACCACGGCAGGAATAGCATATACAGCCCCTGAAAAGATTTTGCTATTACTACCCGTCAAACTCTCCCAGTATCTCACAAAGAAGGGCCGGATGATAAAATCACTGAAGTATAAGATCAAGGTGATGATACCCAGCTTTAATACCATGCCTTGCGGCCAGATACTGGTTTTTACTTTTTCCGAAGTGGCTGCCGGGGGAACTTCTTCCTCGCCGGATGTTTGCAGCAAATAGTAACTCATTCCTGCCTGGATAAAATCACCTGCTGCCATCCCCATAAAGATCCAGGCAGGTGAAAGCCAGTCGATAAGCATGCCACCAAACACAGCGCCGAGTACGCTGCCGCAATGAATGATCACTGCCAGTAAGCCAATGATATTCGTATGCTCTTCTTTCCTTGTTATGCGAAGAATAAAAGGATAGACCAACAGATAGCTGCCTTTAAAGACAATGATCGACAAAGACACGATCCAGAAGTGTACATAGTTCGTGATAAAAAAACAACTGGCGGCCAGGGCACCTGCTATCAGCTGTGTATATACGAGTATTCGTAATTCAGATCGTCCTTTTGAGATCCATGCCCACATCGGAAAGGCAACCATGACGGTGGCACAGACCGTACTGAAATAAAAGCCCACTGCCTTTGGATCAGTAATCCCAAACTGGGATTTAAAGAAATGAGGGTAAAAAGGATGTAATAGATAATCACTCACCACCGCTACCAGCGTCATGATGATCAGGAAATTCCTCACCTTCATATTTAAATCAGTTCTGGAATATTTTGTAAGATTTGTTCTTCATCGGTGACCATGAATTGCTGGAAGGCAATCCTTTTCTCAATCGTATAGTGGTCCACACCGGTCATTTCGCGAATCAGGATGGCATTGCGATAGCATCCCATACCCAGATCAGGGGTAGACAATCCATGCGTATGCAGTTCTGCATTTTGTACATAGATGTCTTTGCCGATGTTGTAGTTGCGGCCAACATCGAATCTGCCTTTCTCATCAAAAGCGATCCTATCCCTGATGTTATTTAAGAAAGCCGGCATACTGTAATGATAACCAGTGGCTAGTATTAATCCTTCTGTATGATGCCGGTAGTGTTTTTCTACCTCTTCCTGATAGAAATCAAGCGTGAACCCGTCATTGTACGCTACTTTCTTCAAGGCAGAGTTGGTGCGCAGTGATACGGTGATATCGTGCTGAAGTCGTTTTGTATATAGCAGATCGAAGATGCTGCCAATTAGATCGTTGTTGATTCCTTTGTATAAGTGACGTTGATTACGGCTGAGCAGGTCACGCTTTTCCATGGGAAGTGCGTGGAAGTAATCTACGTATTCGGGAGATGTCATCTCCAGGGTAAGCTTGCTGTATTCCAGCGGGAAGAAGCGCGGTGAACGGGTGATCCAGTGGAGTTGATAGCCGTAGGTATCAATATCCTGCAGGAGGTCGTAATAGATCTCTGCGGCACTTTGTCCGCTGCCCACGATGGTGATACTACGCTTGCTTTGCAGGCTCGTTTTGTGGTCCAGGTAGGTGGAAGAATGAATGGCGTTCTTCATATGTTCTTTACACATGGCAGGAACGTAGGGCACAGTCCCCGTACCTAATACGAGGCGTTTTGCGTGGAGGGTACCTTTATTGGTGGTAAGCGTGTAATGTTGTTGGTTATCATCCCATACAATGTCGTCTACCCGTGTATTCCAATGCAGGTTGTTTAACTTCTTTACCGCCCACTGGCAGTATTTGTTGTATTCATGGCGAAGGATCTTGAAGTTTTCCCTGATGTAGAAGGAGTAAATACGGCCTTCTTCTTTCAGGTAGTTCAGGAAACTGAATGGGCTGGTAGGATCTGCCATGGTGACGAGATCTGCCATGAATGGTACTTGTAGTGTGGTATCCTGCAGCAGCATGCCCGGATGCCAGTTAAAACCTTCGCGCTGATCGAGAAAAATGCCATTTAGTGTGTCAATGGGTTGTGTCATAGCGGCGAGGCTGATGTTAAAGGGCCCTGCACCGATAGCCGCAAAGTCGTAAACCTTTTCGATGATCATAAATTAGTTTTTGTTGATGTGGTAAATCCTGGGTTAAGCGCAGTTTTTCAGTGATGTAAAACTAGGTATACCATAATAGATTGGCAATCGCCTGAGGGGGGTAAAAAGAGGGTAGGTTGATATGGTAACCGGATACCCTATAGAGGGTAGGAAAAGACAAAAAAAAGCGCCTTCACCTTCGGTAAAAGCGCTTTTTTTCGGAGCTGATGATTTGTCCTGCGGCGTGCTAAAAATTCATGAGTGCGCGAACGGCTACACCAGGTTGTTCGCTTTAGCGAAACTTGCAAGCCCTACGGCGGAATGTACATTCAGTTTCTTCATGATATTTTTCCTGTGTGTATGCACGGTATGCGGGCTTAAATTCATGGCAGCAGCAATTTCTTTGTTTGCCTTGCCGGAGGCAATCTGCTGGATGATGGCAGTCTCCTTGCCGGTGAGGATCGTCGTATTGTGGTTAGTATTTCGCCTGTCATCCAGCAACAGATCGACTAAAAAGGGAGCATACTTCTTTCTACCCTGTAAGGCACCGGAAATAGCTTCCTTCAATTCCTGCTTTTCGCACTCTTTTGTGAGATAGCAATATACATTCAATTCCAGTGAACGGAGAATGTGGGCTTTCGATTGCTGGCTGGATATAATGATCACTTTGCACAAAGGAATCAGGGCGGTCACAGCACTTACTACTTCCGGGCTGAAGAAAGCTGGGTTATAATCAAGGATCAATAAATCAGGATAGTATGATAGTAATACCTGTTTAAACTCATCTGTGTTTCCCGCTTCCTGTATTACATAAGGGTTCTCCTGACTAACGAGCAGACTTCTGATCCCTTCTCTATACACAGGTTGTGCATCCGCCAGCAGGATACGGATTGTGTCTGTCTTGTTCATTATTCTGGTTACGTTAAATAATGACCTTATTGAACCGATAAAGATATGACGGGAAAATAGTCTGGATACAGCAGTGCTGCCCTCAACAATAAGGGAATAAGTTAACAAAAGTCATCATAGTAAATAGTTTACACAGGCACGCTCACAGCCGGTTTACGGGGTGCCTGTTTTTTATTTTTTGTCGTCTTTTTGTTTTTTCTACCCCACCAGATGTATACACCAGTCACGGGCAGGGAAGCAGCAATGAGTGAGGCGAAGAATGCCAGCATCTTTCCGGGCAGCCCTAATATGCTGCCTACATGTAAATCATAGTTTAAAGAATATACCTTTTCCCCGTTGTTCCGGTTACTGAAAGTACTTCTTCTCAGCAGTTTACCGCTATGCTGATCATAAAATGTACTGGTATTGGTAAAATAGGGCCTGTTAGTATTCCGGGCATATACGGAAACAGCCGCTTTATTATTCTTCGGTATAGTCACATACAGCAATGTTGCCGTTGGATCCTGTTGCAAAGCAGCATGCAATATGCTATCCATGGAATAGGGACGCAGGTCGAGGGTATCGCTGGTCAGTACAGGCGGCTGCGCCGCTGTTTTGCCACCATTGGCCGTCCACTGCACAGCTTTGTTGAACCATTCAAAACTCCAGACCAGGCCGGTCAATGCAATGACCAGCAGGATAAACATAGCGTAGAAACCTGCAATATTGTGCAGGTCATAATTCTTTCGTTTCCACCTGGTGTCCTTCTTCCACCTGAACCATACCCGCTGTTTCATGGCACTCCTGTTCTTTGGCCACCAGAGTATAAGGCCGGAGATCAGCATCACCACAAAGATCACGACACTCCAGGAGACGATCTTGTTTCCTACTGTTGGTCCCATCAACAGATTGATATGGAGCGTGATAACGAGGTTGAAGAACTCCCATTTTGTATTCTCTACTTTCACCACGGCGCCCGTATATGGGTTCATGTAAACTTTATAAAAGTAAGTGAGGTAGCCGTTGTAAAACACTTTGTCTTCATTCACTTTTACTGCACGGAAATAGACAGTTCTATCCGGTGCAGTTTGCACTTCTGCTACCTGCAACGGTTTATCTTCGCCGATGGCCTTTTGTGCAATAGCCTGTAAATCGGCCAGGGGCAGTCGTACCGCATTTTCCGGAACAGTTACGTACATGCGGTCATGATAGACCAGTGGTTTTATCTCTTCAATAAAAGCATACAAACAACCGGTGATACCCAGTATTAAAACAACAAGCCCGGAACTAAGCCCGAGCCATAAATGTAATTTGCCAGTGATCTGCTTAAAGGTCATAAGCTTGCTTTTAAACAGGTGAAGAAAGTGTACCGTCGCACACCTTCTTCATCCTCAATAATTGATTCTTAGAAACGATAACTTGTCGATACGCGTAAATTTCTTCCGGCTTCGGCCTGCCAGTAGTAAATATGGTTGCCGTTGTTGTCGTAAGAAGGGGCACCTGTATACAGGTACTTATTCAGCACGTTATTTACATTCAGCCTGATGTTAAATCTGTTCACGAAATAACCGATACCACCATCGAGGCGGAAATAATCTGGCAGGAAGTTTTCAGACTTATCATATACCTGACCTGCGATACGGCCTACCTGTAACTGATAACCAGCGAAGACACTAAGGCCTGTTAGTGTACCTTTGTTCACACGGTAGTTCAACCAGGTGTTCTGGATATGCTTAGCCGTACCGGAGATATAGTTGCCTACCAGGTTCTTATAGGCATCTTTTGTTACCTGACCATCTGTGTATGCATAGTTGATCAATACATTCAGCCCTGGCAGCAGTTGTCCTTTTACATCTACTTCCACACCTTTGATTTTTTGCTGGCCGTTGGTACGGCTATAGATGAAACCAGCAGTTGGTGATTCATGTTCCAGATCGGTAGCCAGTACATTGTTTTTCACGATCTGGTAAATGGCTACGTTCGTGCTGAAGCGATCGCCGAACCAGTTCTTTTTCACACCCAGTTCTATGTTGGAACCGGTGAGCGGTTTGAAGGTTTTACCTTCCCAATCCGTACCACCGTTCTGCATGAATACTTCGTCATACACAAAGTAAGCACTCATACTACTGTTTACAGAGTAGCTCAGACCCACGCGAGGCGTAAATTTGCTTTCATTCTTCGTGATTGCATAAGGGGTGTTATATACGTTGGTCGTATAACGGCCAGCAAGGGTGAGGCGAAGCGTATTGTTCAGGAAACCCAGTTCATCCTGGAGGTACTCAGTATAATAACCATAGTCATATTCCACACCGGTAACGCGGATGTTCCTGGAACGATCCCATACTGGCTGAGAGACGTTGTTATAAGTAGGTTTGTAAATATTAAAGCTGGTGTCGCCCAGGGCATGTGACTGGTTCCAGTCTGCCCAGTACTGGCTACGCTTCATATCAACAGCGGCCAATACATTATGTGTAACAGCGCCGGTCTGGAACTTACCATTCACGAACATCTGGCCGGTACGGTTGATGCCCAGTGCATCCCAGATACCGATATTTCTCTGCAGCAGGCTATCATTGAAAGAAGAGAAATAGGAAGGCCACATGCTCTGCCCTTTCTGGTCGTAGTGCAGGTAGGCAATCTGTGCAGTGAATTTCCAGTTGTCGTTGAATTTGTGTTCGAAAGTACCGGTCAGGCTCTGGTCGGTAATTTTGGTAGGGTCCAGTTTGGGATCGGCAGTGGTGAAGTTGATCGGTAAGTCCGCATACCCTTTCCTGGAAAAGGCATAGTTACTTCCAATCACCTGTTCCTGTACGAACTGACGGTTGTATTCCAGTGTAATAGAAGTCCGGTCGTCGATCAGGTATTTTAAAACCGGTGCGATGGAATAACGGTTATTGAATTCATAATCGCGGTGAGAGTCGCGCTGTGTACCCATCACATTGAGGCGGTACAGCAGGCGGCCGTCTTTAGACAGCTTGCCGTCCAGGTCCAGTGTACCACGGTATGCATTGAAGCTCCCAACGGTGAGGGATACTTCGTTGTTATCTTTCAAACCGGTAGGTTTCTTGGTGACTACATTGTAAAGACCGGAAGGTTCGCCGCTGGACAGCATAAAGCCGGCTGGGCCTTTGATCACCTCAATCCGGTCTACCATGCTCATGTCTTCGGTGAGCGGGCTCCATGGACTGCTCACCACATTCATACCATTACGGAAAGCGGTAAGCTGAGAGCCGCGGGCCTGCATTTTGGTATAGATATCCCAGTGACCGATGCGCATACCACCAGAGATGTTTCTGGAAACGTCTTCCTGCATATCGAAACTTGCCTGGTCGCGGATCACTTCGGCGGTGAGGACTTCAATGCTTTGCGGCACATCTTTGATAGGGGTTGTGATGCGGAGCGTAGGTGAAGGCAGACTAACTTTGTAGTTATTTCCGTCAGCGACTACTACCACTTCTTTCATTTGCTGGTTGGTCGCTTTGAGCTTGATGGAAATGTGTGCAACTTTGTCTTCTTCCACGAATACCTCCTGCTCTACGGTTTCATATCCGATCAGGGAAACCTGTACGGTATATGTGCCGGGTTTTATCTTTTTGAAAACGAATTCACCATTCTGGTCAGTTACCACACCACGGCCTGATCCTTTGATCTGTACAGTCACAAATGGAGCAGCCTGTCCATCGGCGGTTATGACCTTACCTCTGATGGCGGAAAGGAACTCCTCTGCTTTGGCAACATTCCAAAGAGAACAAAGCAGCAGTGAAAAAAGCAGCGTTGTGGTAAAAGTGTAACGAGTAAAGGCGTGCGTCATAAGGGTCCTGTTTATATGTCTTTGGTTTTTGGCCCGCAAAATTAACGCAGACATCAGCGTATTGATTTACGCAAAAAGGAAAAGTTTTAATCGTAGCGGGAAAAAATAACAGGATTTTGGTTTACAGTAAGTTAGCTTTACTTTTTGATTAGGAGTTACAACTTCTATTAATCCGCGATAGTGATAAAAAAAGGCGGGCGTACACCTTGGTGCACGCCCGCCTCGGGTACTTTCAATTAACTAACTGCTCAATAGTAGATATCTACTACACCATTTGGCGTACCGTTGGTGACCACAGTAGCATGTTGGCCGCAATCGGTTACGGCATTGGCCGCTGTCCAGGACAGGGCTGCCTGTGAACCTCCCTGTAGCTGGATCTGAATATTGCTGAAGGTGGTCTTCGTCGTATTCGGATAGTCGGTGCAAACTACAGGATAGTAAGCTTCCAGGGATTCTGCGGCCCAATAGAGTTTCTGAATGTTGCTCACGGAGAGGTTGATGCTGGAGTAACCGGAGAAGGCGGAGGTGTAGCTATAGGAGCTGCCGCTGCTGCCGGTGAGGGTCATGATACCTGTGAGGGAGGTGCCTGCACTTACTCTTATGAGGTTACTGAAGATAGCGGTACCATTGGAGCCATCCACGTACCAGTTGGCAATGGCCCAGTAGTTGCCGCCACCTGCAGCGGAAGGCCCCCATTGTAATACGGGTTGCAGGATGTAGGAGCTGTTCTGAAGGCCATTGAACATGAAGATAGTTTGTCCATTGGAAGTGGAGGGTGCTGGTGGCACGGTCCAGGTAGTAGAAAAATAAGAGATGGGAGTAGACACCGGGTTACTCCAGTACGTGTAAGCGATCCAGCCGGAGCTAAGGGGTTTTACGGCCCTTGCGATGGGGGAAGCGCTGTTCACATTGCCGGGGTAATCAGGTAAGGAGCTGGCGTCGGCATGGATAGCGCCGAAGTCTTTAGAGACTTTGCCGGTAACCTTGTCGATGGCTCTTAACCGGCCATCCTGTACGTCGAGGCGTTGATTAGGCTCGAGTTTGCTCACTTTTTCAGCAGGGCGCCAACCACCGGGGGTGAGTACCATACCGGTATGGTCTGCATCAGTGCTGGCAGCGATAGCGGTAGATGCGGGGGTAGTGTCCGGAGCAGATTTGGTTGTTTCTTTGCCGCATGCAGCAAAGAAGAGGGTGCTGGCGAGGGCCAGGGCACCGAGGTAGGAGTGTTTCATGCGTGTTTGGGTTTTCTTAGGTTATAATGAGCGTATATTTTGAAGTTAACTTGTGACGATGCAGGGAGCCAGCAGGGGATGGTTTTTAATGGATTTTTAAGGAGGAGACCGTTGGCAGGATGGTGAGTATTAAGAAGGAGGGGTAGGGTGTTTAAAAGGAAATTTTTGAAGCTTTTTTGATGAGTAAAGGAATGTTTTTTCCTTTTTTATGGAACTTTAGGATATGAAAAGGGAATTACAGCTGACGGCAGATGGATCACACACAGTAGCTATTCCGGACATGAATGTGACGTATCACAGTACACATGGGGCTATTCAGGAAAGTATGCATGTATTTATACAGGCAGGATTGCAGGCCACGCAACAACCAATGGTACGGATCTTTGAAATGGGATTTGGTACAGGGTTGAATGCGTTACTGACGCTACAGCATGCGATGGCACCTGTATATTATTATGCAGTAGAGCAATTCCCTTTGACATTTAAGGAAGTGGAAGGATTGAATTATAGCGGCGTATCGTTATTGCATGCATGCCCATGGAATGAGGATGTACAGATTTCTGATCGGTTCACTTTGCACAAATCACATAGATCATTATTAGAAACAACACCTGGTCAGACATTTCATTTGATCTATTATGATGCTTTTGCACCTTCCGCACAACCGGAGTTGTGGACGAAAGAGGTGTTTGACAAGTTGTATGCTTTTTTAGAGCCGGGAGGAATACTGGTTACCTACTGTAGCAAGGGAGATGTGAGAAGAGCGATGCTGGCTGCGGGTTTTACGGTAGAGAAATTAGTGGGTCCTCCGGGGAAGCGGGAGATGCTGCGTGCAAAAAAGCCTTAACGACAAATGTCCCAACATGAGTTGAGACACCTGTTCTTTTAAATTAAACAGATTATTGCTGTACTACCTGGGTACGCAGACTTTCCACGAGAGCTCCTACCCTTCCGATCAGCTGATCAGATAAACCATTTTTCTTAGCACCTTTTACAAGATCCGCTACGAATGCATCGAAATCACCGTTGTCGGCCTTGCCATTCATGCGGGAATTTTGTGCAGGATCATGAGCAGCGGTCATGCTTTTGCCACCGTAGGTAAAGCTGGTAGAACCTGTACCTACGCATACAAAATCAGTGAGGTTTTTGCTAAGGGCCTGGAAACCACTGGTATTGCCAGCCGTCACCTCCGCGAGCAGGGTTGTAAAAAATCCATTGATTTCAGGATCTGCTGCAATGACGAAGATAGTGCTGTCCACTACAGAGCGAATACCCAAACGGCCTTGTTGAATTTTAGTACCCGGGTTTGCAGGGTCATTCACCATGGTAGAACCACCCAGTGAATCGTACAATGTTTTTGTTGTTTCCGTCTTGTCTGCATCTTTCTTGCACGAAGTGAGGAACAGGCCTGTGCCGAAGATGCCAGCCAATAATAACAGTGCTGCGTTGTTTTTCATTATCTATTTTTTACTGATAAAGAGATTGTAAATTTTTCCGGTGAGCGATTGTGCCATAGCAGGACAACCTTTCTGCATATCTGCCGCGCTGGGTACAAATCGTGTAGCCGTATAATGTAGTGACTGACTACACCTGCTAATGATATCGTTCGCATCCGCTAACAACGGGGAATATGTAAATACAGCGATGCGGGAAGTGGCATTTACCAGTACATGATCTACTCCTGGCTGCGCATAAAGCCAGGCCTGCACCTGTTCGCCGGCTTCGGGAGTGAGCGGCTGTTGTATGTCCATTCTCGCCATGATGCGGGTATGCGCATCCGGTGCTTTGGGCCTGGTCACCAGATAAATATGTACGACAAGTACGATGATCAGGCACACGAGGGTACCGCCTGCCCATGGCAGGATTTTCAGAGCTTTCCTTATCATAAAATAAAGTGTAAAAAAATTAAGAGTTGGGTTAATTACCCATTAGCTTCCTTATCTGACGATTGTAGATGACTACATGATCAGATACGGGAAATAAATTCAGTCGGATTTAAAAGCAGAAAAATATTTCGGGAATTGTTGTTTGGGGGAGATGGGGTTTAACAGAGGAGAGTCAATCGTAAATTAACTCTCCCCGGGGAATATCCCTGCAATGAATTAATCAGGAAGGTACTCTCCTTTTGCAATACGATCCAGTTTAAAATATCCCAGGTGTAACTGATCTGGTTTCGCGTCTGGACCAGCAGGTGATAATTGCAGGGCATATTGTGCGCGGACGTTTTCAGGAAGGATTTCTTCTATCAGTGCAAAGTCATCAATATCTATACCGTACTTGTCATCGATATGCGATGTAGCACCGGGAAAAGAGGTATGCTTGAAGAAAGCAGTCGCTTTTGCTTTTTTCAGCGCTTCATTTTTTGATTTGCCGGTGGAAAGAACTTTGTAATGGAATTCTTCCATTTCATTTTCCTTGTAGCCGCCGAGGTTGATGAAGTAGAGTTGTGTGCCACCGGTCACCTTTTCTGTGCGTGGTACCACCTGTACCTGCATGTCTTCAACCAACGTCACTTCTCTGAAACCATCGATGTGCAGGTTGCCTTTGGCTTCGGGCCAGAAGGCTTCCAGTGCGGGTACTATGTCTTTTAAGGATGGGGCGATACCGAAAAACACATCATGCTGTTCGGTATGTCTGCCAGAAGGTTTACAGCCTGCCAGGATCATAAAGAGTTTTACTTGTTCCATAGTAATGAAAATATATCAGCGTTTTCGCCCCAGTAGAAATGCATGTAAGAGGCAATGACGTTTTGTTGTTTGTAAATGGGTGTCGATACTATTTTGCCACGGGCATTAGTGACTTCGCCGATGGTAGGGATCGGAGAATTTTCTTTAGCGTGTGAGTAGTGAAATTCGTGTCCTTTCAACACGGTGTCGCCTATTTGTATCCTTCGGTAGCCAAGTGAAAGGCGGCTATTCTGCATACTGGTTTCAATGTCAAGGACGCCGCACATTTCATAACGCCTGCCTTCCGCATCGGTAATGGTATTGCCAAGATACATCATGCCTCCGCACTCTGCTAGGACACGCCCACCATTTGCACAATATTCACGGATAGCGGTGCGCATGGCTGCATTCCCTTCTAACAGGGATAGATTCAATTCCGGATAACCACCGGGAATGTACAACAAATCCATCTCAGGCAACTCTGTCAGGTCCGCAGGGCTAAAGGTACAGATGGTTCCCAGTCGATCCAGTGCACGAAGATTTTCTTCATAGGTAAAAATAAAAGAGGAATCGCGGGCTACACCAATTTTCAATTTTGAGGAAGTGGGAAGGGCGGTTTCCCTGTAAGCAGGAGCATGTTGCATTGTCAATTCCAGCAATTGATCCAAATCGACAGACTGACTGATGTGCGCTGCTGCCCGGGCGATAATGGCATTATAATCATTTTCCGGAGAAATCATCAGACCGAGATGCCTGGAAGGGATATTGATAGCTTCATTTACAGGGACATATCCCAGTGGTGTAATGCCTACATCTGCGCAGGCATCTTTCAGGAACTGGTAATGACTCTCTGTATTCACAAAGTTGAAGATCACACCAGCGATTTTAAGATCCCGGTTGAAGTGTTTCAAACCGTACAATAACGGTGCTACGGAATAAGCCATTGCTTTTGCATTCACTACCAGTATCACAGGTATATCCAGCAGCATGGCAATAGCTGCACTACTCCCCTCTGCTTTCACGGCACCGTCGAACAATCCCATAACGCCTTCTACGATGGCTACATCCGCATCATTACTGTAGTGATTATACAACGCTTTCACATGCGTTTCGCTCATCATAAAGGTATCGAGGTTGATACCCTGTCGCGAGGAAGCCTGACTGTGATGGAAGGTATCGATATAATCGGGACCGCACTTGAAGGACTGCACCCGCAAGCCCCGGTGGCGCAGTGCGTGCAACAACCCTAGCGTGAGTGTAGTTTTGCCTGAATGACTGGATGGTGCTGCAATTAAAAACTGAGGCTTCTTCATTTGGTCAAAGATAGTACATTTGCAAAATTATCGATACGCCCAACGCTATGCAGCAATTAAAACCCATCATGTTTGTAGGCACCGCTTCAGACGTAGGGAAAAGCTTTATAAATACCGGTTTCTGCCGCATCTTCAAAGAAGATGGTTACCAGCCAGCTCCTTTTAAAGCGCAGAATATGTCGCTCAACAGTTTTGTTACGCCAGACGGGCTGGAGATAGGCCGCGCGCAGGCGGTGCAGGCAGAGGCCTGTGAGTTGCCCTGCAGTGCTGATATGAACCCGGTGTTGCTGAAACCTACGAACGATAAAACTTCTCAGGTGGTGCTAATGGGTAAACCTGTGGGTAGTCAGTCAGCGTACGACTACTTCATGGGAAATAATAAACAGGAATTATTCAATGCAGCCAAGGCAGCGTTTGACAGGTTGAAAGCGCAATATAGTCCGGTGGTGATGGAAGGTGCGGGTAGCATCAGTGAGCTGAACCTGAAGCACCGGGATATTACCAATATGAGGATGGCATTGTATGCAGGTGCAGATGTATACCTGATTGCAGATATTGACAAAGGCGGAATTTTCGGAAGTGTATATGGTACGATTGCACTGCTGCCACCGGAGGAAAAAGCATTGCTGAAAGGGATCATCGTCAATAAATTCAGGGGAGATGCACGTTTATTTGAAAGTGGAAAGACCTTGCTGGAAGAGCTTTGTGGGGTACCTGTAGTGGGGATTATTCCTTACCGGAAAGATATCTATGTGGAAGAAGAAGACTCAGTGGCACTGGCACGTAAGCAACAGCAGGCAGGTAGTGGGAAGGTAAATGTGGTGGTGATATTACTGAACCGTTTATCTAATTTCACGGATTTTACAGTACTGGAAAAAGATGAACGGGTACATTTGTATTATAGTAATAATCCTGTTGAAATTGCACAGGCAGATATTGTGATTATACCGGGGAGTAAGAATACAATTGCAGACCTGGTGGATATTAAGAACAACGGTGTGGGTACAGCCATTATGCAGGCATTTAAAGATGGGAAGACAGTGATTGGCATCTGCGGTGGATACCAAATGATGGGACAGAGTGTGGAAGATCCGACGGGGGTGGAAGGGAGTGTTTCTTTTATGCCCGGGCTGGGTTTGCTGCCGGTGAGAACGGTATTGACAGAAGAGAAGACGACAAAACAATGTAGCTTTCAGTATAAGAATATGGCTGCAATTTGTGAGGGATACGAGATCCATATGGGAATTACGGCGAGCAGTACCCCATTGAACAAAATGTATCACGGCCAGGGCGATGGATATTTATTGAACGAACGCTGCTGGGGTACTTATGTACACGGAATTTTGGATAACCCTGTAGTGGTAGACGATCTGCTTTCGCCCTTCAGTCTGGCGACGGCGGTGCCTTTCGATTACAACAAATATAAACATGAGCAATACGATAAACTGGCAGCACATTTGCGCGAACATATCGATATTGCCTACATTTACAGTCAATTAAAAAGTGAACAATGATATTAGGTCATGGAGATGACAGGTATCTGTATTCCCGGGAAATTCTTGCTGACTTTAGTTCTAACGTTTATTACAAAGGACTTTCCATTGGTTTGGTACAACACCTGAGCACGCAACTTTTCAGATTAAAAAATTATCCGGAGGCCAACGCACAGAGTTTGCAGGAGGCCCTGGCGCAGTGGCATGAGATCACGCCAGCGCAGGTATTGGCAACGAACGGCGCGACAGAAGCTTTTTATCTTGTAGCGCATGCCTGGCGAGGTACATCGGCCACAGTTGTCATTCCTGCATTTGCAGAGTATGAAGATGCCTGCAGGCTTCATGATATTTCCATTTCTTACCTGGAATGGCATGCGTTGAAAGAAGACAGCTCATTTAAGACGGAGCTGGTTTTCTTAGGCAACCCGAATAACCCTACGGGGGCATTGTTGTCAGTAGATTTTCTGCGCACATTATTGAAAAACAACAGCGGCGTGACGTTTATCATAGATGAAGCGTATGTTGATTTCACCCGTGAGCGGGCTTCGCTGGTGGCTTCACTGGAGGATCTGCCCAATTTAATTATCATCAGATCCCTGACAAAGACTTATGCGATACCAGGTTTGAGACTGGGGTATTTATTAAGTAATACTTTTATTATTGAAAAGATCACCGCTTCTAAAATGCCATGGTCTGTAAATGCACTGGCGATAGAGGCAGGCTTATATATTACGGCACATAAGGAGCAACTGACCTTTCAGGCAGAAGAACTATTGCAGGATACGGCATCATTGATGGCGGCATTGAGTATTCATGTCAATGTGCTGCCAACAAATACCAACTTCTTTCTGTGTGAACTGACAAAGGGAACTGCGGCGGAGTTAAAGGCTTACCTGGTAGAGGAACATGGGTTATTGATCAGGGATGCCAGCAATTTTAAGAGTCTGGGGAAGAAACATTTCAGGGTGGCGACACAGACACCGGATAAAAACGCTTTATTAATTAAAGGCATCAATGCATGGATGGCAAAATGATCTGGATCCCTTTAGTGGTGGGGTATTTGCTGGACCTGCTATTGGGGGATCCGCGGTGGCTGCCCCATCCGGTTCGCCTGTTCGGACATATGATCGCATTTGGCGAGAAAAGGTGGAATAAGGGGGCGAACCGTTTACTGAAAGGAGCTGTCATGACGGTGGTATTGTGCCTTGGTGTATATGCTTTCTTTTACTACCTGCAGGAAGTATTACCTGTTTGGGCCCGGTATATTTTCAACAGCATTTTTATTTTTTACGGATTAGCCAATAAGAGCCTTTTACAGGAGGGTAAGGCTGTTTATGACGCATTATACCGGCAAGGGCTGGAAGCGGGCAGAAAACGGCTTTCCTGGATCGTAGGCAGGGATACTTCAAAGCTGGAGGAGAACCAGATCCGGATAGCGGTGTTGGAGACCTTGTCGGAGAATCTGAGTGATGGGGTCATTGCGCCTTTGTGTTTTTATGCCGTAGGGGGTGTGCCGGGGATGATGTTGTATAAGATGATCAATACCTTGGATTCGATGATCGGTTATAAGCATGAGCGGTATTTATACTTTGGACGGTTTGCGGCCAGGCTGGATGATGTAGCGAATTATATACCGGCCCGTATTACAGCTTTCCTGATGGTGGTGGTGACGGGGAGTGTGCGGGGATGGCAATATATTTTTACATATGGACATCAGCATGCCAGTCCGAATTCCGGATACCCCGAGGCTGCGCTGGCAGGTATCCTGAACTGCCGGTTCGGCGGACCGAATGTGTATCATGGCGTGCTGGTAGAGAAGCCGTATATCGGCGGGCAGCAGCGGGTTATTCAACATGAGGAGCTACGAAAAGTGATGTTTATTAATCACGCGGTGACATTCATAACGGTACTGGCGATTGTGGGAGTGGGAATGATACGTTGACCTTAAAGACAGCAAAGTTAAATTAATTTACTACTTTTACCCCCGGTTTATGGTTTTTATCCGCCTTTCTGGCGGCTAAAATTAAAAGGGAATCCGGTGTAAATCCGGAACAGTTCCCGCTGCTGTAAGTTCCATCAATCGCTTTTAACATCTGCAATGCCACTGTTCCTGCAGGAACGGGAAGGCGTTAAAAGTGGAACAAGTCAGAAGACCTGCCAAAAACTATAACAACTTATCCAACGCTTTCGGGAAAAAAGTACAGGGATTGCAAACATGTGCAGTGTTTGCGCTTACCTCCTTTTCTCCTGTCTGCTTGTTTAATCGTTAACGGGAAATTAACTGTATTAAATGTTTTAAAGGTATGGCTATTAAAGATCTGACCAAGGTTCAGAAGATGGTTTTTATTTGTAATGGTGGCACCTGTGCTAAAGGTGGTGCAGACGAAAATACGTTAGCACTACGGGCACACCTCACCAAACACGGCATGGATGATGAAATTCATACTATCCGGACCAAATGTATGGGGCAATGTACCAGCGGACCGATTGTGTTTATTCATCCTGAGGGAGCCTGGTATGGTGGTGTGAATCCAGCGGTGGCGCGTGATATTGTGACTTCTCATCTCTTACAAAACACTTTGCTGACATCACAGCTCTGCTTTCCGGAAGCAGAAGGAATGGCGTTACAGCCTGTAACGTTTAACGCAGCGAGGGCTGATTAAAACTTCACGTTACCACGCCATTTACACAACATCGTGCCGCATATTTCAACAGGCGGTACGACTACAAGGCACGTACAACATTTCACTAACACCCAACCTGCTCAACCTTTCTGAAAGAACCGGTATATGATTTTCACACATACCGGGGAACACCATTGTTTATAAAGGAAGTCTGAGCGTATATTTTAAATTATGGGAACCGATATTTCAGGGTTTATCGTATTGGCCGTTCTTGGGCTCCGGCATGGGCTGGACCCGGATCATATCACCGTGATTGATGGTTACACTTACCGCCTCCATATGCACAAAAGCACCTGGAGCCGTTGGGTAGGTACCCTCTTTACATTTGGGCATGGCATTATGGTCACTGCCATAGCCTTGTTCCTGTGTATACTGAAGAACAATTTTAACATTCCCCCTATACTGGACATCGTAGTAGAATGGACAGCCTCGCTGATGTTGTTTTTTATGGGTGTATCGAACCTGGTCTTTCTAATGAGGGGGCAGGTACAAATGACCGGGATCAGGAGACGGTTATTGCCCAAATCGTTCGAAAAGAGTCTGAATCCGTTTACAGTGGTACTCACAGGTATCATCTTCGGATTTATCTTCGATACGTCTTCGCAAATTGCGGCATTTGGGTATGCGGTAGCAGTATCTAACCAATGGATCTATGCGATATTGGGTGGCGTGGTGTTTTCATTGGGGCTGATCCTGACGGGGACCTGCGATTCCATGCTACTGAGTAAGCTACTCCGGACCTTTGATCAGCGGAAGATACAGCATCACCGGTTCAAATTAAATGTACTGATCACAATCATGTGTTTTGCCATTCCTATCTACAAGGTCCTCAGCACATGGAAGGAATCGCTGGAACTGAGCGATACACAGAACAATATTGTGGGAATAATTTTCATAAGTATCATCATTTCATTGTATGCTGATTTATATTTGAGGCACAAATTCAGCAAAGCAAGCCATGGAACAGCATGAGTATACAAAGAACAAATCCATCAGCATATTAGGCTGTGGCTGGCTCGGCTTACCACTAGCCGGACATTTTGTTCAACAGGGGTACCGGGTGAAGGGGTCTGTGACCAGTGAAGAGAAGCTGGCGGCACTGTTTGAAAGGGGAATCCTTCCCTACCAGGTGACTATTACCGACCAGGCAATCAATTGCGACGATATAGAGGGATTCCTGGACAGTGATATCCTGATCATCAATTTTCCACCCAGCCGGCGGCCGGATATTACCAGCTACCACCCGGCCCAGATCGCCCTGCTGATACAGGCGATGGAGACAAGTAAGGTGCAGCATGTGCTCTTTATCAGTTCTACTTCCGTATACCCTGATCTGAACAGGGAGATCACGGAAAAAGACATCGTGACGCCTTCCAAAGGAAGCGGACAAGCCCTGTTGCAGGCGGAGAACCTGCTCCTGTCACAAACGAAATTTACCACTACCATACTTAGATTAGGAGGATTGATCGGTTACGACCGGATGCCGGCGCGTTTTCTGGCGGGCAAGAAGGACGTGGAAAACGGGGATGCTCCTATTAATGTGATCCATCAGGATGATTGTATAGGGCTGATCAGTGCGCTGGTGGAACAGGAAGTGTGGGAGGATATATTCCACGCGGCGGCGGATGAACATCCTACCCGTAAGGTATATTATACGCTGGCAGCTGAGAAAGCAGGACTGGAAGTACCTACCTTTGCAGAAGGTAAGCCGTTGTGTTTCAAAATTATCAACTCTGATAAGATCAAGCATCGTTTACGATATACATTCAAACACCCCAATCCTCTGGCATTATTATGAAAGGAATATTAATATGCGGACATGGCAGCAGGGACCCGGAAGGGGTACGTGGATTTAAAGAGCTGGTGGCGCTCCTGAAAGAGCGGTATCCGGGCTATATGGTGGATTATGGCTTCCTGGAGTTTTCACATCCCGTATATGCGGCAGCGGTAGAGCGGATGTACCTGGCAGGTGTCAGGGAAATTCTGGCAATTCCGGCTATACTATTTGCAGGTGCGCATGCGAAGAATGATATTCCTTACGAGATGAATACCCTGCAAAGCCAGTATAAGGGATTAACCATCCGGTTGGGAAGGCATATTGGTATCACCCCTTCTATCCTGAAACTGGCGCAGAAGCTGATATTGGAGACGAGTGGTAAGGGCGATCTGTCAGACACCTGTTTGTTGGTAGTAGGACGTGGGACTTCGGATCCGGATGCGAATGCGGATGTAGCGAAGATGACGAGGATGCTGTGGGAGGGAATGGGATTTGGATTTGCGACAACCGCGTATATAGGCGTGACGAAGCCACTATTGCAGGAGGCGTTGCCCCTGGTGAATTTGTTGCCGTTTAAGCGGGTGATAGCTGTGCCGGTGTTTTTGTTTACCGGTGTGTTGTTGAAAAAGATCTATGGGCAGTTGGATGAATATAAGATGCAGACAGACAAGGAGATCTTGTATACACCAGGATTTGAATGTGATGACTTGTTGCTGGAGACGATAGATGAACGAAAAAAGGAAGTAGAGAATGGGCGGCCGGAAATGAATTGTCAGTTGTGTAAGTACCGGACCCAGATCATAGGATTTGAGGAGGAAGTTGGAAAGGAGCAGGTGGGCCATCATCTGGCGGTGAAAGGGATCCTGTTTGAGGAGGATGAAAAGATTGAGGGAGGAAATAAGGTGATGAAGAAAGTGAAAAAGATACTGGGGATTTAAGCCACAGGAATAAATAGAATGTTGAGTGACGGTCGATGTGTTTACCAATTTTAAAAGAAATTGCAGCGCTGAGTTATGACAAAACAAGGTAAAATATATGGCGTATCTCTGGGCCCCGGCGATCCTTTATTGATAACCATGAAGGGCTTACAGGTATTGCAGCAGGTAGATAGAATTTACTATCCCGGCTCTTTGCTGGAGGATGGCACCACGAGTAGCTATTCCCTGGGCATCCTGCAATATCATCAGCTGGATGAAAGCAAGTTCAGGGGCATGTTCCTGAAGATGAGTAATGAGAGAAGTGAGGTAGCAGGTACGTATGCGAATACATTCCTGCAGATGTGGGAGGATTACCAGATGGGATTACAGGTGGCTTTTGTAAGTGAGGGGGATATTTCATTTTACAGCACGTTTGCATATCTGATGGAACATATTCAGCAATATAAGTTGAATGTAGAGGTGATTGCGGGTGTACCATCCTTTTTGCATGGAGCGGCGGCACATCAGTTTCCATTGGGGGTGCTGAATGAGAAGATTGCAATTTTGCCGAGGATGGATGATGCCAGACAGCTGGAACACCTGTTGGATTCATTTGACACCGTGGTATTGATTAAAGTGAGAAGTGTAATTAAGACATTGTTGCCGGTAATGCATCATAAAGCATTGCGCATGATGTATTGTGAGCGGTTGGGAACTGCGGACCAGTTTATTACAACAGACATAGAGGCGATAAAGAATAGGGAGTTACCTTATTTCTCGCTGATCATATTGAGGCGATTGTGAGTGAGGGCTAACATAAAAATTTACTATGAGATTAAGTGTAGTGGGCATTGGGCCCGGCGGCGCTGATTATATATTGCCCATCGCGCAACAGGTATTGGCAGATGCGGACATTGTAATTGGATATAGCTATTATTTCCAGTTCATCGGTCACTTGCTGAAATCCAACTGCGAATGTATTGGCAAAGACCTGACCGAAGAAGAAGCGCGTGCGGTACTGGCGGTAGAAAGTTGTGCTCCCGGCAAACATGTAGTAGTAATTAGTTCCGGCGATGCAGGCATTTACGCCATGGCATCTCTTGTGTACCAATATGCCAGCAGACATCCTGAAAAGGAAATTGAATTGCAGACCGTTCCAGGCATCAGTGCATTTATTGCGGCTGCCGGAAGACTGGGTGCCCCATTGGGCCATGACTTCTGTTGTATCTCTCTTTCTGATTTAATGACACCATGGACGACAATAGAGCAGCGCATTAAAGCAGCTGCCTTTGGAGACTTCGTGACCTCATTATATAATCCAAGGAGTAAGAAACGCTTCTGGCAACTGGAACGCTTCAAAGAGATCTTCCTGGAACATCGCTCTCCTGATACGCCCGTGGCGATTATCAGACAGGTGACTCGTCCGGAGGAGAGTATGCTCATCACAACATTGAAAGAATTACCTGTGGAAGCGGTAGATATGTTCTCGCTGGTAATGGTAGGTAACTCCCAAACGTATCAGTTTAAGAACTTCTTAGTGACACCGCGCGGGTACCTGGATAGAAAGCCACAGAGTGGACAGGAAATTCAGGATGAGAGCTTCAGGCAGATCGCGGGGCAGATGCAGCGAACAGACCTATCCCCTGCTGATAAGTGGGCGGTGATAAGGTGTATACATACGACGGCAGATTTTGAATATGAAGAGCTGTATCATTCTAATGATAATGCCATCAGCCGTTGGCAGAACTATCTGCAAAATGGTGGTACGATTGTGACGGATGTGACGATGGTACAATCGGGAATTACCCGTGCCTTCTTAGAGAAATATCAGTCGCAGGTGCATTGCTATCTGAATGCGGAAGGAGTGCTGGAACTGGCGGCAAAGGAAGGGCTGACGCGGAGCCAGGCAGGTATGCGGCTGGCGATAGCGAAACATCCGGAGGCGTTGTTTGTGGTAGGCAATGCGCCGACTGCTTTGTTTGAGTTGTGTGATCAGTTGGGAAATGAGGCGTTTAAGCCGGCAGGAATTATTGGCGCGCCAGTAGGTTTTGTGAATGTGGTAGAGTCAAAGTTGAAATTGCAGGCGATGAAGCAGGTGCCTTATGTAATTATTAAAGGGCGTAAGGGAGGAAGTAATGTGGCGGCGAGTATTGTAAATGCAGCGTTTACTTATGAATAAATATGTTGTCATAGGGATTTCAGATCACGAACATTTCATCTTACCTGATGAGGTGCAATCCTTATTACCACAACACCGGTATTTTTCAGGAGGCAAACGACATCATCAAAGAATACGGCAACACTTACCTGCGGAATATACATGGATCGACATTACCGGCGATATACCGACATTGATCCATGCCTACCAACAACTGGAGGGTAGTGTGGTGATCTTTGCTTCCGGCGATCCTCTATTCTATGGTTTTGCAAACAGTATCCGCAAGTACGATCCGGAAGCAACGATGCGGGTGTACCCCTATTTTAATAGTTTGCAGTTATTGTGCCAGCGGAGCAATATTGCGTATGCAGGTTTATATAATACCTCTGTACATGGGCGTGGATGGAATGAGCTGGATACCGCATTGATCAAAAGAGAAAAGCTCATCGGGGTATTGACGGATGGTGTAAAGACACCACAGGCGATTGCAAAAAGGTTGTTGGCGTATGGGTATGACAACTATACAATGATCGTAGGCGAGGCGTTGGAAGGTGTGGAAGAGAAAATCAGAACAGTCTCATTATCAGACGCTACAGGGGGCTTATTTCATGCATTGAATTGTGTATTGCTGGTTGAAAAGGCACCCCGAAGAAGGTTCATGGGTATACCAGATAGAGACTTTGAAGGTTTACCGGACAGACCTAACATGATCACCAAGATGCCTATACGGCTATTAAGCCTGGCGCAATTAGACTTGTTCCGGCGGGAGGTATTCTGGGACATAGGTTTCTGTACGGGATCAGTCGCAATCGAGGCAAAGAACAACTTTCCGGCATTGCAGGTAGTGGCATTTGAAAAGAGGGAAGCATGCGATGCACTGCTCGATATGAATGCCTGCAGGTTTGGTATACCGGGGATCACCAAGGTAATGGGCGACATATTTGAAATGAATCTGGCAGCGTATCCTCCACCCGATGCGATATTCATTGGCGGGCATGGGAATAGGTTACCAGCATTGATGCAGCGATTACATCCCTTTTTACAATCCGGCGGCCGTATAGTGATGAATGCGGTGAAGCCGGAAAGCAGGGAGCAATTTGTGCAGGTGGTGGCAACGTTAGGTTATCAGCTGCATACACCGATAGATATTACTATTGACGAACATAATCCGATCACTGTCCTGACGGCAGAAAAAATATAATCATGAATAAAACAGCGATCATAGCCAGTACAGACAGAGGCGTGGAATTGGGTTTACGCATCAGGCAGGAGTTCCCTCATGCTGTGGTGGTGAGTACGCGCACACATGAGCAGGTAACGACGATACCTGCTATTGCCAGTTTTCTGCAGGAGAATTATAACCGGTTTGACAGCTTCATATTTATAGGTGCATTAGGAATTTGTGTAAGGAGCATTGCACCTTATTTACAGGATAAGCATACCGACCCGGCGGTAATTAATATGGACGACCACGGGCATTTTGTACAGGCAGTGGTATCTGGTCATGAAGGTGGCGCAAATGCGCTGGCCACGAAACTGGCCAGGGCGACAGCGGGACAGGCCGTGATCACGACCAGTAGTGACCTGCAACAGTTGTGGGCACTGGATACACTGGCGGCACAGTTTAACTGGAAGGCAGAAATCAATAATACACTCATCTCTTTATTTGTCAATAACCAGCCGACAGCTGTATTATTAGATTTGAAAGATAAGGGTACCCAATACCTGGAGAGAACGAAACCTGACTTTGCAGATATTTATTATGCTTATGAGGAGATTGACTTCTCGAAGTATTCCTTACTGATTGCGGTGACTTATAAGGTGTATGCCGCACCGGTACCGGTGTTACATTATCATGCCCCGGTGTTGAATATCGGCATGGGGTGTTCAAGAGAAATTGAAAGTGAATTGCTGGAACAGTCATTCCGTGAGCAGTTTCAGGCACAGGGGCTGGCGGTAGCCGCTCTGAAAGCGATTGGTTCAATTGATATAAAGGCGGATGAAACGGCTTTTATCAACCTGGCGGCGACATTGGGGGTACCCCTGATCACCTTTACAGCAGATGAATTAAATACACAGACGGTGCCGAATGCATCGGAAGTGGTGTTATCAAAATTAGGCGTACATAGTGTATCAGAGGCTGCTGCGATGTTGCTGGCAGGTAATACCAGTTTATTGCTGGAGAAGCAAAAGATCACAGTCAGCTCTGGCAAGAAACACACACTGGCTATAGCGGTAGATAAAAGTGCAGTGCGCAAAGCGGAGATAGTCATCGTAGGTGCAGGACCGGGAGATGCAGCATTGATCAGCATTAAAGGAAAGCAGTTATTAGAAACGGCGGACCTGATATTATATGCGGGTAGTCTGGTACCGGAGGAGCTGACGCATTATGCGAAGGCAGGTGCGGAGGTACGCAACTCGGCTAGTATGACACTGGAAGACCAGGTGAGTTTGATGGAAGATCATTATGCCAGGGGGCACCTGATTGTAAGGTTGCAATCCGGTGATCCGTCTATATATGGAGCGATACAGGAGCAGATGACCATCTTTGATGAAAAGGGAATGGACTATTCAATCGTACCGGGTATTTCGTCGTTTCAGGCAGCGGCAGCTTATCTGAAGTCGGAGTTTACGATTCCGGAAGTAGTGCAGAGTATTATTCTAACACGTGGGGCGGGTAAAACGCCATTGCCGGAAAATGAGAAACTGAGTGAGATGGCGAAGCACAAGGCAACGATGTGTATCTTCCTGAGTGCGACGATTGCCAAATCGGTGCAGGCACAGTTGCTGGAGCATTATGCAACAGAAACCCCGGTGGCAGTGTTGTATAGAGTGACGTGGAAAGATGAGGCAGTGTTTACAGGGCAGTTGAAAGACCTGGCGCAGATCATCAGGGAGAATAAACTGACGCTGACGACATTGGTAATTGTAGGTGATGCGATTGGGGCAAGAAAGAACAGGTCACATTTGTATAGTCCGGAGTGGAAACATACGTTCAGGACCGGGAAGACGATAAAGGTTTAAAATTCAAACTAATGATACTCGTATTTGGAGGAACTACAGAAGGAAGAAAAGCAATGGCCCTGCTGGAACAGGCAGGCCTCCCCTATTGTTATTCCACCAAATCGGCTGTTGAAATACCTTCACAGACTTATGGCACATATAGATATGGTGCACTGACGGTATCCTCATTAAAGGCATATTGTGCGTCACATAATATCAAAGTAATTGTTCATGCCAGCCACCCATTCGCAACTATATTACACCAGACTATAGCAGAAGCCGGTCTGCCTGTATTGCGGTTCGAAAGGGAATATCCCGCACGTACAACACATCCGCTCGTGTATTATTTCGATAGTTATAATGCTGCGTTAGATTACTTATCGGTACATCCCGTAAAAAAATTATTAGCCTTAACCGGTGTGCAGACCATCAGTCAATTGAGTAATTACTGGTCAAAGCATACGACGTTGTTCAGGATTCTGCCCAGGGAAAGCTCAAAGGAACAGGCACTGGCAGCGGGTTTTCCTGCGGAACAACTGATCAGCGAAATGCCGGGAAATGAAGCAGCCCTGATAGCCACACACAGCATCACAGGAATACTGACAAAAGAAAGTGGTGAGTCAGGTTTATTATCTGTCAAGATCAACGAGGCCTTGCAGGCAGGTATACCCATTTTCATTATTGCAAAACCTGCCATGCCGGCTGAATTTATATCGGTGGATGAGCATACATTATTAGATCACTTAAAGGGTTACCTGGTATGTCATTAAGAACAGGATATACCACCGGTGCCTGCGCAACAGCCTGTACAAAGGCTGCCCTGACGGCACTATTGACACAGGATCCAGTAGAGGAAATAGAGATTACATTGCCCCTGGGTCAAAAGGTATTATTTAAAGTCACCTGTTCCTTTAATACGTTAAACGCCACCTGTACTACGATCAAAGATGGAGGTGATGATCCGGATGCAACACATGGTGCAACTATAGGTAGTAAGGTTTCATTGAATACGGGCGGGGAGGTAGTTTTTTTAAGAGGCGAAGGTGTGGGTGTAGTTACCTTACCCGGATTGGCTATTGGCGTAGGAGAGCCAGCTATTAACCCGGTGCCGAGAAAGATGATGCGGGACGCCGTGAACTTTATCAGGCATCAGTATCAGCTGGAACAGGGAGTGGATATACAGGTATTTGTGGTGAATGGAGAAGAAATTGCGAAGAAGACATTGAATGCCCGGATTGGGATTCTTGGTGGTATTTCCATATTAGGTACGACAGGTATTGTAAAGCCCTTCAGTGCGTCTGCCTATATCGCAAGTATTACACAAGGGATTGATGTATCGATCGCTAACGGTTGCGATACAGTCGTGATTAATTCAGGCGGGCGGTCTGAAAATATATTGCGGAAGCGGTTTGCATACCTTCCGGAGTTTGCTTTTGTACAGTATGGCAATTGGATAGGTGAAACGTTGGATAAGATTAAGATCACTCCACTACGGAAAGTAAAGATGGGAATTATGTTGGGGAAGGCCTGTAAACTGGCGCAGGGAGAGTTGGATACGCATAGCGGGAAGTCCAGCTGGGATAAGCAGTTCATTTATGAAATGGCTTTGGGATGTGGTTATACGGAAAAACAGTGTCAACCCATCCTGGATTTGAACATGGCCAGGCGGCTGACAGAGTTATTTCCTTTTACAGCGGAGGAGCCGTTTTACAGGGAGTTAAGAGACCGCTGTTACGCAGTATGTAAAGCAATCATACCGGCGGTGCGTTTGGAAATATTATTGATTGATGCGAATGACAATATAATATGATTGGATTTTTATTTACGGATTCTGTTTTATTAGGAATACAACATTCCTTTGAACCGGACCATATGGCGGCCGTATCAGTATTGGCGTCAGAAAAGGCGAACAACAAACTGAGCATACCCAGACTCCTCTGGCGATCTTCCCAGTGGGCATTAGGGCATGCTGTGTCCCTGATACTGTTCAGCTTTTTTGCGTTGCTACTCAAGTCGGCATTGCCGGTTAATATATCTGTTTATGCAGAAATGGCGGTAGGGCCTGTGATGATCTGGCTGGGGATTTCCGCCATCCGCAGGAACCACCAGTTGAAAAAATTAATGGCGACACATAAGGAATTTGCAGCGCACGACCATTTGACGAATGCCTTGCATATTCATGGAAAACAGGGGCAGGAAATTGCGATGAATCCCCTGAGCCGCAGTTTCTGGGTAGGCATGTTGCATGGATTAGCCGGTACAGGTGGTGCCTGTGCGATTGCCCTGATACTGGCAGCAGAAAATGCGGGGATTGCCATGTGGATTATTGTGTTGCAGAGTGTGGGCATCGTGATTGCGATGACGACGTATAGTTGTGTGCTGGCATTATCTGTATCACGATTTATAGAAAGAAATCAGGTAGCATTTAAATCTATGAATGCCATCGTTGGCCTATTTTCTATTGGAGTAGGCTGTGTATGGGTATATAATTGTTTTGTATGATCACGTATCCTTTTACTGCTATCTGCGGACAGGAAGAATTTAAACTGGCGCTGACACTGTGTATGATTGACCCGGGACTGGGCGGTGTGCTCGCGCTGGGAGACAAAGGCACGGGAAAGACAACGACGGTGAGAGGCCTGAGTCATCTGCTACAGGATATTCCTTTTATAAATCTGCCAATTGGTGCCACGGAAGATCGTGTGCTCGGCACCATAAAACTGGATGTACTCCTGAATGAAAAGCGACTGGAGATACAACCAGGTCTGCTGGCAGCTGCGCATCATGGTATTCTTTATATCGACGAGGTGAACCTGCTTAGTGATTACCTGATGGATGTATTACTGGATGCGGCGGCGACAGGCGGCTATTACCTGGAACGAGACACCATCTCCCAATGGATGGAGAGCCGGTTTTGCCTGGTAGGAACTATGAACCCGGAGGAAGGGAATCTGCGTCCGCAACTGTTGGATAGATTTGGATTAAGTGTGCACATCAGTACACCAGCAGATAAAGGATTGCGTATGGAGGTTGTGCAACGGAGAGTAGCTTTTGATACCGATGCGGCCGCATTTGCAAAACGGTTTAAGAATGAAGAGGAATTGCTTTCTGCCAAGATTATAGCGGCAAAGACGATGCTGGCTTCCGTGAAGATCCTGCCTGATATGTATGAGGTGGTCACTGAACTATGTATGCAACACCAGGTGGAAGGAATGCGTGCAGATATCCTGCTGATGAAGGCCGCCAGGGCACATGCCGCTTACCATGGGCAGGCGAAGGTGACCACAGCTGATGTGGATGCTGTACAGGCATTTGTGCTGTCACACAGATCAAAGCAAACACCCGGTTCACAGCCTTCTTCGAGGGAGAGCAAAGCTTCCGCCACGGGTGATAAGGAGGGTGAGCCGAAAAGGGTGAAGGGCATTTAAATAATTATCTATTACAGGCGGCAGGTACTGAAAAGACATTACAGTTAAAAACCGGAGGAGCGAAAGGTCGGAAAAAAGGACTGCCTGTACCTGTCAAAACTACACCTGTAAACGGCAACGATTACAAGACACGTGATCTGCTGGGCACTGTAACGAATTTCTTAATTACAGGTCAGCCTGACATTCAATACCGGCGCAAAACATCTAGCGCTACCCTGTCGTTGTTATTTCTCATTGACAGCAGTGGCAGTATGATCAAAGACCGGCAGATCGCTTATATAAAAGGGATCATTGCCCAAACTATTGCACAGCATCGACACAAGCGCCTTCGATATGGTGCTGTAGCCCTTGCACAGGGCGATGCACAACTGGTATCGCATTATACAACTGACACAGAAAGATTTATTCAAAGTATAGGCCGGTTGTCTTCAGGCGGTAAAACGAATCTGAAGGCAGGGTTGCAGCTGATACAGCAAATGCAGCCATCCGACAGGACACAGCTCTACATCTTTACGGATGGAAAGATTAATGCCGGCGGCAATTTGCAGGACGCAGCCGTCTATTTTAAACAACATCTCAGGGCATTGCACGCCACGACGGTAGTGAATATTGAAAGCGGTTTTGTGAAACTGGGCAGGGCAGCTGAGCTGGCAAAGGTAATTGGTGCCACTTATTTAAACTTATAACAGATGATCCATTACATTTCAGGCGGACAAAGGTCCGGCAAAACAAAGTTTGCCATGCAGACAGCCTCGCAACTGTCATCCAACCCGGTTTACCTTGCTACCAGCCGTATATGGGATACAGAGCATCAGGCCAGGATTGCCCTGCATAAAAAGGAACGGGATCATCATTGGGAGAATATAGAAGAGGAGAAAGAAGTAAGTAGGTTGTTGCTGCCTGACAGGACAGTGGTATTTGACTGTGTAACGTTGTGGTTAACCAACTTCTTCACGGACGCACATTATAACATAGACATTGCGCTGAAAGAAGCGAAAACTGAGTTTGATCTCTTTGTGGCGCAGGAGTTTAATCTTATTATCATCTCGAATGAAATTGGGATGGGAGTGCATGCGGATACTGAAATGGGCAGGAAATTCGTAGACCTGCACGGATGGATGAATCAGTATATCGCACAGAAAGCGGATAAGGCGACACTGTTAGTTTCAGGATTACCAATTACAATTAAATAGCTTCGGCTTCATTATATGATAAGGCCAATTGGCTGACAAGAGGGTATCAAACCTTCACATAACAATTAAACAGACATGACCGGATTTAACATCACACCACTGAACAGCAGCCTTGAAGCTGCGCTAATCGAAAAGATCAACTTAAAAACAAAACCATTAGGTGCCCTCGGCAAACTGGAAAAACTGGCTTTGCAGATTGGTAAAATTCAAAATACCCTCTCGCCTGTATTGACTAAACCTACCATCGTTGTTTTCGCTGGTGACCATGGTATTGCAAAAGAAGGTGTGAGTCCATTCCCACAGGAAGTAACCTGGCAGATGGTTTACAACTTCCTTCAGGGAGGTGCAGGTATCAATGTATTTGCCCGTCAGCACCAGATTGCTATAAAAGTGGTAGATGCCGGTGTCAATTATACATTTGCCCCACACCCTGATCTGATTGATCTGAAAGTGGCACCTGGTACTCAGAGTTATCTGCATGCACCGGCTATGAGTGTGGAGGAATGCGAAACATCGATTAGCCGTGCCGCATCGCTGGTTGAACAGTTGCACCACGACGGTTGTAATGTGATCGGTTTTGGTGAAATGGGCATTGGCAATACTTCTGCGGCGGCATTGTTAATGAGCCTTCTCTGTGATCTACCGTTAGAACAATGTATAGGCAGAGGTACCGGGCTGGATGATAAAGGACTGGAGAAGAAAAAAGCAATCCTCAGCGAGGCATTGCGTACACAGGTACCAGCGGATAAATCTCCTTTGGAAATATTAAGGACTTTTGGAGGCTTCGAAGTAGCCATGATCTGTGGTGCGATGATGAAGGCTGCTGAATTGAAAATGGTCGTGCTGGTAGACGGATTTATCACTACAGCTGCATTGCTGGTAGCAGCAGCTTTACATCCTGCCATACTGGATTACTGTGTATTTGCACACCAATCTAATGAGCAGGGACATCAGCAATTATTAACGTATTTAAAAGCAGATCCTTTGTTGCAACTGGGTATGCGTTTAGGAGAAGGTACGGGTGCAGCTGTAGCATATCCTGTGGTACAGTCAGCCGTAGCATTCCTGAATGAGATGGCTAGCTTTGCTTCCGCGGGGGTTTCAAATAAAGACTAACATGATCAAAAGGGAGATCCTGTACTTCAGGGGCGCATTGATGTTTTTTACCCGTCTGCCGGCGGGGCATAACATTACTACACCCTTACAGCTTGCCGCCAGATACCTGCCATTGATTGGGATCCTGGTAGGTGCTACGGGTGCTACGGTGTATTATCTTGGACATTTGCTATTCAAAGATCCGTATGTGGCAGTTGTACTTTCGATAGTAGCCACGCTGCTGATGACAGGTGGATTTCATGAAGATGGACTGGCGGATGTAGCAGATGGATTTGGAGGCGGATGGACGAAGGAGAAAATCCTGGAGATCATGAAGGATCCCCGGACAGGGGCTTATGGGGTGATGGCGCTGGTATGCAGTATAGGATTGAAAATCTTTGTGCTCGCCAGACTGGGGATGTTGCTGCCAGATCAGTTCTTCCTGATTTACGTATGCGGACATACGATTAGCCGGGTGACGCCGCTGTACCTGATGCGATTCCTGGCATATGCGAGATTGGATGGTACCAGCAAAATAGGCATAGTGAGCACACCTGTAACCATTCGTGCGCTGGTGTTTGCCACCGTCATTGGGTTTGTACCGCTGGCGATATTGGGTGTGGAGGCCGCGTGGATTAGTGCGATACCCTGTGCGAGTATGACCTTGTACCTGGGATGGTATTTCCAAAAATGGATTGATGGGTACACAGGAGATTGTTTAGGGGCGGCGCAGCAATTGAATGAATTGATCTTTTACCTGTGTTTACTGGCTATATGGAATTATACTTTATAAGGCATGTGCAACCAGCCGTGGAGGCAGGGGTTTGTTATGGGCAGCTGGATGTGCCTTTAAGAGCAGGATACGAGGCTATGCATGATACAATCGTAATGCAGGTAGATAATTTCGATGCAGTATATTCCAGCCCTTTGCAACGATGCCGGTTATTAGCTGCGCATCTTTCAGCTGATTATGTCGCAGATGATCGTTTGAAAGAACTGAATTTTGGTGACTGGGAAGGAATGAAATGGGATGAAATAGATAGGATGCTCATGGATCATTGGGGCAGGAATTATATCGTTTCCGGGCCCCCGGGTGGCGAATCATTGCAGGATTTAGTAAACAGGTTAGCAGCCTTTTTGAAGGAATTACCTGCACGTGATAAAATCGCCATCATCACCCACGCGGGCATCATCCGGGCAGCACGGCACCTGCTGGAAAACAAGCCACTGCACGAAGTTATGTCGGAGAAAATTAATTACGGAGGAATTTATACATTCAACTTATTATGAAAATCTATACAAAAAAAGGAGACCGGGGTACAACGGCTTTATTCGGCGGAAGTCGTGTCGATAAGGACGATGTGAGAGTAGAAAGTTATGGTACACTGGATGAAGTAAATTCTACCATCGGGCTGCTCAGAGCCAAACTAGGACCTGAACATGAATGGCAACCCCGTTTACATAAAATTCAGAAAGACATGATGGACATGATGTCTCATCTGGCACGTCCTTCTGATTGTAAAAAGGAAAACCCCAATCCCAAACCTGAAGATGGTGCCGCTTTTTGTGAAGAATGGATCGATGAACTGGAAGCAGCGATGACTGCCAAGTCTGATTACTTCTTACTGCCGGGAGGAAATGAAATCTCCGCTTTGTGCCATGTGGTCAGAACACAGTTGAGAAGAGGCGAAAGAAGGCTCGTATCTCTCATGAAAGTGGATATAATCGAAGATTATATTCCAGCTTATATCAACAGGCTTTCCGATCTGTTTTTTATACTTGCAAGAGCAGAAATGAACAAAGCAGGGGTGGCAGAGGAGAAATGGCAGCTGTTCCTTTACAAGAAAAAGAAACAGCCTGAATGATCTACTCCATATCCACGAACATGCTTTGCAGCTTATCCAGCGTTTCCGGTTTTGGCGCCTGCCACATGCCACGCTGAATCGCTTCCAGCATTCGTTCTGTCATATCTTTTAGCGCCCACGGATTTACCTGTTCAATGAACTGACGATTCTCTTCGTTGAACAGGTACTCCTGGGTGATGCCTTCATACATGAAGTCATCCACCATATTGGTAGTCGCATCGTATGCAAAAAGATAATCCATTGTAGCCGCCATTTCGAACGACCCTTTATACCCATGGCGCTTCACTCCTGCTATCCATTTTGGATTCACGACTCTTGAACGGTATACTTTTAGTAATTCTTCTTTCAGACTTTTGATACGTGGTGTCTCTGGCCGGGCATGGTCTCCAAAGTATATGGACGGCTGCTCTCCTTTGATGGTCTCAACTGCATTTGCCAATCCGCCCTGGAACTGGTAGTAGTCATCCGAGTCGAGAATATCATGTTCCCTGTTATCCTGATTATGCATCACAATTTGCAAATCGGATAAGCGCTTTTCAAATACTTCGTGCGCTGATTCACCGGTACGATCAGCACCATAAGCGTACCCGCTCCAGTTGATGTATATTTTAGCGAGGTCTTCGCGGGTCTGCCAGTTCTTTTCGTCTATTACTGCCTGCAAGCCGGCACCATAAGCACCTGGCTTGGAACCGAATACACGGAAGAGGGACCTCTTGTGGGCCTTGGTCTCATCCAATCCCTTGCTAAGCCATTCCGATTTTTCTGTCAGGTAGCGCTTGCGGATAGGATTTTGTTCCAGTGGTTCATCCAGCAATGCGACCTTTTCTACTACTGCATTCAGCAAAGAGATGACATCAGGGAAGGCATCGCGGAAGAAACCGGAGATGCGTAGCATGACATCGATCCGGGGGCGTCGTAATTGAATCAATGGGATGATTTCAAAATCGGACACTCTCCTGTTAGCTGCCTGCCATATCGGTTGTACGCCCATCAATGCCAGTGCCTGTGCAATGTCATCACCACCGGTACGCATGGTGCTGGTTCCCCATACAGATAATCCAATAGATGCAGGGTAATCTCCCTGCTCCTGCATGTAACGGTTGATAATGAGGTTAGCGCTTTTTACACCGAGGCTGTAGGCGGCTTGTGTAGGAATGGC
>Ga0182005_1000154_pt1 | contig 48125 bp, 39 predicted proteins | sample Sormic07211103_1_FD_123021 | JGI IMG/M metagenome (GOLD analysis project Ga0182005, IMG submission 123021) | Rhizosphere microbial communities from Sorghum bicolor, Mead, Nebraska, USA - 072115-103_1 MetaG | ecosystem: Host-associated > Plants > Roots > Rhizosphere | place: USA: Nebraska...
CGGCACCTCCACCGCCCCCATCCGCGACGAATACCAGTTGCTGGGTCGCGATCAGCTTGGCGCCGCAGGCGGTTTTCATGCCATCGACCGCCGTGCCGAGCCCCGTGTAGTGATGGAAATCGAATCCCTCGCTGATCGGGAACATCCCTTTGCACTGCGGGCAAAAGGTCATGTGGCCCTTGTGGGCCACGGCCTTGCCGCCTACCTTCATCAGCGGATTGCCTTCCAGGACCTTGCCGCCGTGGCTGGTGGGGTCGCCCTGGCAAATGACTGCGCGCATGGCTCGCTCCGCTCGGTAAAAGTTTCACTGTAGACACTCGGACCGGCAGCGAATTGACAAGGGGCAAGATTGCTGCAGGCGCTCGCGGTGCGGGAAGATCGGGCGATTTATGTCAGAATGGGGCCTGATAGCCTATGACGAGTATGAACAACATGAGTAACGATTTACACGGCGTCACGCTCGAAGCGATGGTGACGCGCTTGCAGGCGCATTACGGTTGGGACCAGCTGGGTCGCAAGATCGACATCAACTGCTTTATCAGCGATCCGAGCATCAAGTCCAGCCTGAAGTTCCTGCGCCGCACGCCGTGGGCAAGAACCCAGGTGGAAGAACTGTATCAAGCCACCAAGTTTGCCGATTGAATAACAAGGACATAGACATGGACAACCATCTCAAAGCATCACTGCAAGACCTGCAAGGCAAGCTGGCCACGGCCGGCCCCGTGGACGAAGAACTGAAAAGCCTGTTGCTGCGCCTCGATGGCGACATCCACTCGCTGCTGGCGCGCCGCCAGGGCCTGGGCATGGCGGCGGCCTCGCCGGCCGTCGCTGGCGTCGCTACCGTGCCGGCCGCTATCAACCCGGTGCCGGACGTCGAAGAGAGCACCACGTTCGGCCTGGCCGAGCGCACCCAGGAGATCTCGGCCAAGTTCGCGGCCCAGCATCCGACCCTGGAACCGGCCCTGCGCGAACTGGGGCGCATCCTGTCGAACATGGGCATCTGACCTTAGATTGACATCGTTGACGTAGGGAAAACGGTGCTAGTTTCTCTACAAGTGATTGAAAAGTAAAAGAATTTTTCAGGGCGCGGTGAGCGGGGGACAGGCATTTCCGGTACAATGCCGTCCGATATGATCTCCCCTACCAATTTATTTGCGACCGTTCCCAAGCGGTCTGCCCGCGCTGCCGTTGCGCCTTTCCTGCCGATGTCCCGCGCGGAGATGGACGCGCTCGGCTGGGACGAGTGCGACGTCATCCTGATCACCGGCGACGCCTATATCGACCATCCAAGCTTCGGCATGGCCCTGGTTGGCCGCCTGCTCGAAGCGCAAGGCTTCCGGGTGGGCATCATCGCCCAGCCCGACTGGCATTCGGCCGACGCCTTCCGCGCGCTCGGCAAGCCGCGCCTGTACTTTGGCGTTACCGCCGGCAATATGGATTCGATGGTCAACCGCTACACGGCCGACCGCAAGATCCGTTCCGACGATGCCTACACCGCCAACGGCGAACCGAATAAGCGCCCCGACCGCGCGGTGACCGTGTACGCCCAGCGCTCGCGCGAAGCCTACCCCGGGATTCCGGTCGTGATCGGCTCGATCGAAGCGTCGCTGCGCCGCATCGCCCACTACGATTACTGGTCCGACAAGGTGCGCCGTTCGGTGCTGCTCGATTCCAAGGCCGACCTGCTGATCTTCGGCAACGCCGAACGGGCGCTGGTGGACCTCACCCACCGCATGGCCGCCGGCGAAGACATCAAGGGCATCCGCGACCTGCGCGGCACCGCCTTCCTGGTGCCGGGCGGCTGGCTGCCGAGCGACGAGTGGGGCGTGCACAACAGCACCCGCATGGACACGCCGGGCAAGATCGATCCGCCGATCGACCCGTACATGATGGTGCAGCAAAACACGTCGTCGTGCGCGACCGACAATGCGCCCAAGGCTGCCGATGGCGCCGAGGTGAACGAGGCGATGGTCGAACCGAAGCCAGTCGCGGAAGCCGCGCCGGTACCGGCACCCGCCGCAGCGCCCGCCGGCGGCGTGGTCAAGACCATCCGCTTCATGAGCCGCGAAGACCGCCTGGCCATGGAAAAGGAAAAGCATACCAAGACCGTGGTGCGGCTGCCGTCGTTCGAGACCGTCAGCGAAGACCCGGTGATGTATGCGCACGCCTCGCGCGTGTTTCACCTGGAATCGAACCCCGGCAACGCCCGCGCCATGGTGCAGGCCCACGGCGAGCGCGACGTGTGGATCAATCCGCCGCCGCTACCGCTGCGCATGGACGAGATGGACGGCGTGTACGACATGAACTACGCGCGCGCACCGCACCCGTTCTACGGCAAGGCCCGCATCCCGGCCTGGGAAATGATACGCTTTTCGGTCAACATCATGCGTGGCTGCTTTGGCGGCTGCACCTTCTGCTCGATCACCGAGCACGAGGGCCGCATCATCCAGAGCCGCTCGGAGCCGTCGATCCTGCGCGAGATCGAACACATCCGCGACAAGACCAAGGGTTTTACCGGCACCATTTCCGATCTCGGCGGTCCTACCGCCAATATGTACCGGCTGGCCTGCAAGGACCCGAAAATCGAGGAAACCTGCCGCCGCCTGTCGTGCGTATATCCTTCGATCTGCGTCAACCTCGGCACCGACCACAGCAAGCTGATCTCGCTGTACCGCAAGGCACGGGCGATTCCGGGAGTGAAGAAGATTTTGATCAGCTCGGGCCTGCGCTACGACATCGCCGTCCGTTCGCCCGAGTACGTGAAGGAACTGGTCACGCACCACGTCGGTGGCCTGCTCAAGATCGCCCCGGAACACACGGAAGAGAACACGCTGTCGAAGATGATGAAGCCCGGTATCGGCGCTTACGACGAGTTCAAGGAAATGTTCGAGCGCTTCTCGCTCGAAGCCGGTAAAAAACAGTACCTGATCCCGTACTTCATTGCCGCCCACCCGGGCACGACGGACTTGGACATGCTGAACCTGGCGCTGTGGCTGAAGAAAAACAACTTCAAGCTCGACCAGGTGCAGACCTTCATGCCCACGCCGATGGCCATGGCCACCACCATGTACCACTCGCGCAAGAACCCGCTGCGCAAGGTGACGGCCGACTCGGAAGTGGTGGAAACGGCCCGCAGCGGCAAGATCCGCCGCACCCACAAGGCGTTCCTGCGCTACCAGGATCCGGAGAACTGGCCGATCCTGCGCGAAGCACTGGTGGCGCTCGGCCGCGCCGACCTGATCGGCAATGGCGAGAAGCACCTGATCCCGGCCTGGTCGGCGGGCGAAGCCAACAGCAAGCCAAATACCGATGGCCGCCGTGGCCCGGCGTCGGCGTTGCCGATACCCGGTACCGCCAAGGGTGCCCGTGGTGGCAAGTCCGGCATTGTTGCGGGCAATGCCCCGCAACAGCCAGGCCAGCGCGCGAATGCGCTGACCGGTTCGCTCACGGCGCGCCAGACCGTGGAAACCAAGGTGCGCGCGTCGATCCTCGACACCATCAAGGTCAAGAAAGCCGCGCCGCCGCCAGCCAAGGGCGGCAAGCCCGCCCGGGGGACGGCACCGGCGCCACGCGGCCGCAAGTAACTAGCCAAACCGAAGTAAACTGAAAGCAGGCACCCTTACCAGTGCCTGCTTTTTTTTATGTGTTGCGTAATTGCGCCAACAGCGTAATTACCCTGTGAAAAGCAGCCTGCTCGGTTGATACCACCCCCCTTATACGGGCTACACTGGTGCAAACCTTTCCCAGGACTAACATGAAAAACTTCACTTCCCGCTCCCTGTGGCTGGCGCCGCTGTTTGCCTTGTTCGCCGTGCTGCTGTCCGCCTGCGGTGGCGGCGGGGGCGGCGGTGACAGCGGCGGCACCACCACGCCAGCCGTGGTCACCTTGCGCAGCATCGCCATCACCGCGCCCTCGACCACGCTGATCGTGGGCGGCGCTACCCAGACCTACACCGCCACCGGCACTTACACCGACGGCACCACCAAGGCGCTCACGGGCCTGACCTGGTCCACCAAGTCCGGTGGCTCCACCGTGGTGCAGGTGACCAGCGCCGGCATCGTCAGCGGCCGGTCGATCGGTACCGACAGCGTGATCGCGACCCAGCCGGCGACCGGTACCGTGGCCGCGGTGTCCGGTTCCGTCGATGTGACCTCGATCGCACCGTGGACCCAGGTGGCGGCTGGCGGCAACCAGACCATCGCCCTCAAGACCGACGGCAGACTCTACAGCTGGGGCCTGAACATCCAGGGCCAGCTCGGCGACGGCACCAATACGCTGCGCAACACCCCGGTCACCGTGGCCGGCAACAGCACCATCTGGAAACAGGTGGCCGTGGGCGACAGTTTTGCCGTGGCCATCCGCACCGATGGTACCTTGTGGGCGTGGGGTAACAACCTGTTCGGCCAGCTAGGCCAGGGTGACCAGGTGCCGCGCACCGTTCCTACCCAGGTCGGCACTGCCAAGAACTGGACTTATGTGGCAGTGGGCAAGTCGCACGTGGTGGCGCTGAGCACGGCGACCGCCACCACCGGCACGCCGGTCGTGTCGCTGTGGGTGTGGGGTAACAACTATGCCAGCCAGCTCGGTGATGGCAAGACCGTCGATCTGCTGGTGCCCACCCGTCTCGGCACCGATAGCTGGCTGGCGGTAGCGGCGGGCGACGCCCACACCATTGCCATCAAGCGCAGCGACCAGAGCTTGTGGACCTGGGGTGACAACACCTACGGCCAGCTGGGCAACGGCACCACCGGCGCCAAGGTCGGCGTGCCCACCCAGGTTGGCACTGCCAACTGGTCGGCGGTGGCCGCCGGCAGCCGCCACTCGCTGGCGATACGCAACGACGACGGCGTGCTGTTCGCCTGGGGCGCCGGCGAGAGCGGCCAGGTGGGCAACAACAGCACCAGCCTGCAATCTTCGCCCACCCAGGTCAGCGACGCCAGCGCGCGCTGGACCCAGGTGGCGGGCGGCGTCAGCCATTCGATCGGCGTGCGCAACGATGGCACGCTGTGGACCTGGGGCCGTGGCGTCGAGGGGCAACTGGGCCAGACCGTGGCCAGCAGCCTGATGCCATTGCAGGTTGGCAGCCTGAGAACGTGGAAGGCTGTCGCAGCCGGCGCCAACCACAGCGCCGCCTTGCAAACCGATGGCAACAATCTGAGCCTGTGGACCTGGGGCCTGAACACCGACGGCCAACTCGGGAACGGCACCAATGCCACTGCCACGGCGCCCGTGCAGATTGCCTACTAGGGACCGGCGGCCGGGCTGCGCTTGTTGAGCTACCTTCATTACCGGCTGGCCGCGCTGTTACTGCTGGCGCTGGCCTGCATGCCGGCAACGGCGCTGGAGCGCGTCACGCTCCAGCTCAAGCACACCCATCAATTCCAGTTTGCCGGGTATTACGCCGCGCTCGAGCAGGGCTTTTACCGCGAAGCCGGGCTCGACGTGCGCATCCTCGATGCCTCCGACAGCAGCCAGGCCGAGCGCGACGTGGTGTCCGGCAAGGCCGAATATGGCGTGGGCAGCAGCAGCCTGTTGCTGGCGCGCTTGTCGGGGCGGCCAGTGGTGGTGCTGGGCGTGATTCTGCAGCATTCCGCGTTTGCGCTGGCCACGCCGCAAGTGCCGGGCCAGCCGCCCGACCTGCAACGGCTGCGTGGCCAGCGCGTGATGCTCGGCACCCAGGCCAGCGGCATGGGCAACGCCGACGAACTGCTGGCCTACCTGGTCAAGCAGGGCGTGCCGGCCGACAGCTACGAGCGGCTCGAACCCAGCTACGATCCGCGCGACCTGATCGACGGCAAGATCGCCGCCATGGGTGTGTACACCACCAACGAGCCCGATGTCTTCGACCGCGCCGGTTTTGCCTACGACTTGCACACGCCGCGCTCGGTCGGCATCGATTTCTACGGCGACAACCTGTTTACCAGCGAGCGCGAACTGGCCGCCAATCCGGCCCGGGTGCGGGCGTTCCGCGCGGCCAGCCTGCGCGGCTGGCAATGGGCGATGAGCCACCACGAGGAAACCGTGGACCTGATCCTCGACAAGTATTCGCGCCGCAACGACCGCGAACACCTGCTGTACGAGGCGCGCCAGATGGTGGCGCTGGTGCAGCCGGTGCTGGTCGAGGTCGGCTACATGAATCCCGAACGCTGGCGCCACATCGCCGACGTTTATGCCAGCCTCGGCATGCTGCCGCCCGGGGTCCGGTTCGACGGCTTTTTGTACGATCCGGACAACCGCAAGACCGCACTGTGGCTGTACCGCGTGCTCGGTGCGGTGCTGGTGCTGGTGGTGGTCGCGGGCGCGGTGCATTTCAGCTTGCTGGCGCGCGAGCGGCGCCGTTCGAGGGCTGCAATCCGCCAGGGCGAGCAGCGCTTCCGCACCATGTTCGAAGCCTCGCCGCTGGGCATGGCGCTGGTCGACTCAAACACCTATGCCTACCGCGACGTCAATGCCCGTTACCTCGAGATCCTGGGCCGGCCGCTGGCCGAACTGCACAGCCAGAAGTGGCTCGACCTGGCCCACCCCGACGACATCGCCCAGTGCAAGGCGCAGATGGGCCAGCTCACGGCCGGGCGCATCGGCGCCTTCAAATCGACCATCCGGGTGTTCCGGCCCGACGGTGTACTGGCCTGGATCGACATGTCGGTCACCGCCATCGATACCGTCGCCGAGGCCGGCGGCCACCCGCACCACCTGTGCATGATCGAGGATGTCACGGCCGCCAAGCAGCGCGAAGCGCTGATCTGGCAGCAGGCCAACTTCGACCCGCTCACGCAGCTGCCCAACCGCCGCATGCTGCTCGACCGCCTGAAGACCGACGTCATCCGGGCCCAGCGCGACCGCACGCGGCTGGCCATCCTGTTCATCGACCTCGATCATTTCAAGGAAGTCAACGACACGCTGGGCCACCAGCACGGCGACATCCTGCTGGTGGACGCTGCGCGCCGTATCGGCGCCTGCGTGCGCAAGTCGGACACGGTGGCGCGCCTGGGTGGCGACGAATTCACGGTGGTGCTCTCCGAGCTCGACAGTACCGACCGGGTGGCGCACATCGCCCAGCAAATCATCGACAGCCTGCGCGCGCCGTTCGCCCTGGGACAGGAACAGGCGTTCGTGTCGGCCAGCATCGGCATCACCCTGTACCCGGACGACGCGCAGGGCATCGACGACCTGCTCAAGCACGCCGACCAGGCCATGTACGCGGCCAAGAACGCCGGCCGCAACCGCTACGCCTATTTCACGCCGGCGCTGCAGGTGGCCGCGCTCAACCGCATGCGCCTGACCAACGACCTGCGCGGTGCGGACAAGGGCCAGCAGCTGGCGCTGTACTTCCAGCCCATTGTCCACCTGGCCACCGGGCGCATCCACAAGGCCGAGGCGCTGGTACGCTGGCAGCACCCGCTGCGCGGCATGGTCAGTCCGTGCGAGTTCATCCCGCTGGCCGAGGCCAGCGGCCTGATCCTCGAGATCGGCCAGTGGGTGTTCCACGAGGCGGCCGGCTGGGCGCAGCGCTGGCGCGCCGAGGTCGATCAGGCATTCCAGATCAGCATCAACCAGTCGCCGCTGGAGTTCCAGCGCGAGGGCGTCGGGTATGACGACTGGTTGCGCCATCTACGCACGCTGGGCCTGCCCGGGCAGGCGCTGGTAGTGGAAATCACCGAGGGCCTGCTGCTCGACGCCAACACGACCGTCAGCGACAAGCTGCTGCAATTGCGCGACGCCGGCATCCAGGTGGCGCTCGACGATTTCGGCACCGGCTATTCGTCGCTGTCGTATTTAAAAAAGTTCGATATCGATTATCTGAAGATCGACCGCTCGTTCACGCGCAATCTGGCGCCGGAGTCGAGCGACATGGCGCTGTCCGAGGCTATTATCGTCATGGCCCACAAGCTGGGCCTGAAAGTGATTGCCGAAGGCGTGGAAACGCCCGAGCAGCGCGATCTGCTGGCGCACGCCGGCTGCGACTACGGCCAGGGCTACCTGTTCGCCAAGCCGATGCCGGCCACGGAATTCGATGCCCTGCTGCGCGCCCAGTCTAGCAAGTCATAGTCAAAACAAATCGATTCTATTGCAACAATCAATTTTGCAAATCGCCGAAAAGGCGATACACTGGCGTCTCAATGATTCACAACCCAACGAGGAAACGACTATGTCCCTGATCAATACCCAAATCAAGCCATTCAATGCCACCGCTTATGTTGACGGTAAATTCATCGAAGTCAGCGACGAATCCCTGAAAGGCAAGTGGGCCGTCCTGATGTTCTACCCAGCCGACTTCACCTTCGTGTGCCCAACCGAACTGGAAGATCTGGCAGAGCAACAACCTGAATTCGCCAAGCTGGGCGTGGACGTGTACGGCGTATCGACCGACACCCACTTTGCTCACAAGGCATGGCACGACACCTCGGACGCCATCAAGAAAGTGAACTACCCACTGATCGGCGACCCAACCGGCAAACTGTCGCGTAACTTCGAAGTGATGATCGAAGAAGAAGGCCTGGCACTGCGCGGCACCTTCGTGATCAATCCAGAAGGCCAGATCAAGGTCATGGAAGTACACGACAACGGCATCGGCCGCGACGCTTCGGAACTGCTGCGCAAAGTCAAGGCAGCCAAATACGTTGCCGAGCACCCAGGCCAGGTATGCCCAGCCAAGTGGACCGAAGGCGCCGCCACGCTGACCCCATCGCTGGACCTGGTCGGCAAGATCTAAATCAAGGCTGAACCCTTGAGCGACACCGCAGCAAACAAGTAGTTACCGCGATGCCGGACCGGGCGTCCGGCCCGGCATACGCCTAAATATTTGTAAAAGGAAAAATAATCATGTTAGACGCAACCCTCAAAACCCAACTGAAATCCTACCTGGAAAAAGTGGTGTATCCGCTTGAGCTGGTCGCCTCTCTCGATGACAGCGCCAAGGCCCGCGAGATGAAAGAACTGCTCCTCGAAATTGCCGAGTTGAGCGACAAGATCACGCTGGTCGAAGGCACCGATGCAGGTGTACGCAAGCCGTCCTTCCGCATCAACCGTACCGGCACCGAGATCGGCGTGAGCTTTGCCGCCATCCCGATGGGCCACGAATTCACCTCGCTGGTGCTGGCGCTGCTGCAAGTGGGCGGCCACACCATCAAGTTCGACGCAGCCACGATCGAGCAGATCCGCAATCTCGATGGCGATTACGAATTTGAAACCTTCATGTCGCTGACCTGCCATAACTGCCCGGACGTGGTGCAGGCACTCAACGCCATGGCGGTCATCAACCCGCGCATCAAGGTCACCACCATCGACGGCGGCGTGTTCCCGAAAGAAGTCGAAGAGCGCCAGATCATGGCCGTGCCGATGATGTTCCTGAACGGCCAACTGTTCGGCCAGGGCCGCACCAATGTCGAGGAAATCCTCGCCAAGCTCGATACCAATGCCGGCGTGCGCCAGGCGGCCGAGCTGAGCAAGAAAGACGTGTTCGACGTGCTGATCGTCGGCGGCGGTCCTGCCGGCGCGGCAGCAGCGATTTACGCTGCCCGCAAAGGCATCAACACCGGCGTGTTGGCCGAGCGTTTCGGCGGCCAGGTGCTCGACACCATGGCGATTGAAAACTTCATTTCGATCAAGGAAACCGACGGCCCGAAATTTGCCGTGGCGCTGGAACAGCACGTCAAGTCGTATGACGTCGATATCATGAACACCCAGCGCGCCGCCAAACTGGTGCCGGGCGCCAAGCTGGTGGAAGTGGAAACCGCCAGCGGCGCGGTGCTGAAAGCCAAAACAGTGATCCTGGCGACGGGAGCTCGCTGGCGCGAAATCAACGTGCCGGGCGAGAAGGAATACCGCAACAAGGGTGTTGCCTACTGCCCGCACTGCGACGGTCCTTTGTTCAAGGGCAAGCGCGTGGCTGTGATCGGCGGCGGCAACTCGGGCGTGGAAGCGGCGATCGACCTGGCCGGCCTGGTCAAGCACGTCACGCTGATCGAATACGGCGCAGAACTGCGCGCCGACGCGGTCCTGCAACGCAAGCTGCGCAGCCTGCCGAACGTGACGGTGATCGTCTCGGCGCAAACGACCGAAGTGCACGGCGACGGCAAGATCGTCAACGGCCTGAGCTACAACGACCGCGTGTCGGGCGAAGCGAAGAAGATCGAGCTGGAAGGCGTATTCGTGCAGATCGGCCTGGTGCCGAACACCGAGTGGCTCAAGGGCACGGTGGCCTTGTCGCGCCACGGCGAGATCGAAGTGGACGCTCGCGGCCAGACCTCGATCCCCGGCGTGTTCGCTGCCGGCGACGTCACCACGGTACCGTACAAGCAGATCATCATCGCCACCGGCGAAGGCGCCAAAGCCGCCCTGTCGGCCTTCGATCACCTGATCCGTTCGGATATCGAGGTGGTGGAAGAGTCTGCCGAGAAGCACGCGCTGACCGCTTAATTCTCACCCGCACCACGGAAAGCCCGGTCAGTTCGCTGACCGGGCTTTTTTTGCGGCTTCTTCAAGCTTCACTTCGGGGTCAGTGCCGACATTCGGACACGAACTAAGCCATACGGCTGTTGGGCCCGTGTCCAAATGTCGGCACTGACCCCGAAGTTCGAAGTTAGACGAGGTCGATGCTGGCCTGGCGCGTGCGCAGGTGGATGGCGTTGCTGTGGCGGGCGCGCAGGCGTGGGTCGGTGATCAGGCGGCCCAGGGTTTCGCCGATGACCATGACCACGCCCAGCAGCGGCAGCACCAGCATCAGGCCTGCAATGCCGGCCACCGAGCCGCCGATGAAGATCATCAGGACCGTGATCAGCGGATGCATGTGCAGGCTGCGGCCCAGCGTGAGCGGCATGAACACGAAGTCGTCGAGCAGGCGCACGAAGATGAACACGCCGATCGCCAGGTAGGCCACCATCGGGTGGTTGGGCGCGTCGGTGGACGCGACCATCACCACCAGCATGCAGCCGACGATGGAACCCACGTACGGCACCCACGCCAGCACCGCCGCCATAAAGCCCAGCAGCAGCGGCGACGAGACCCCGATCGCCCACAGGCCCAGCGCCAGCACGGCCGTGTCGAGAATTGTGAGCTTGAGCAGGCCCTGGAAGTAGCGGTACGCGGTCTGGTGCACCTCGTGCAGCAGGAACAGGGTGCGTTCGAAAAACGCGTTCGGCACCGCGCGCGCCAAAAACTTCTTGAAACGCGTGCCATCGCGCAGGAAGAAGAACGTCAGGAACGGCGCCAGCAGCAGCGACGGCAGCCACGCCGCCACCGAGACCAGGATGTCGGTCAGGTGCTTCTGCACGAAGCCGCCGGTAAATGACGTCAGGCGGTTGTTGATGTTGCGTGCGAACTTGACCTGCTTGAGAAACGGGAACTGCTGCTCCAGTGCCTGCGTGGTGTGGCGCACGAAATCGAGCCCGCCGGCCAGGTACACGGACAAGGTATGCTGCCACGATTCCGACGGCGCCGAGCGCCACAGCATGATCAGGAACACGACCAGCGCCACGACCAGCACGAACAGCAGCCCCACCAGCAACGCGGCCACGCTGTGGCTAAAGCCCATGCGCAGCAGCTTGCGCATGGGCGGCAGCAGGATGTAGTACAGCACGATGCCGAGCAGGAACGGGATCGCCAGGAACAGCATCTGCTGCAGCAGGAACAGCAGTGTGCAGGTGGTGACGACGATGCCGATCCAGACGACCGGACCGGCGCGCTGATGGGTGGCCAGCACGCTCATAACACTTCGGTGCGCGAGGCGCCCACCATCCATTCGCGCAGGCGGCCGCCCAGGTGGCGCGCCAGGGCCAGCGCGATCTTGTAGCCGATGACGGCGTCGGTTTCCATCAGGCCCATGAAGTCGCCACGGAAGAACACGGCCAGTTCGCAATTGTCGATGGCGCGCGTTTGGGCGTTGCGTGGCGCGTTGTCGAGCAGCGCCATGTCGCCGAAGAAGTCGCCCGGTTCCAGCTCGGCCACCAGTTCCCGGCCGCCACGGTGCAGCCGGCTGATCAGTACGCGCCCCGAGATGACCAGGTACAGCGCCTGGCCTTCCTCGCCTTCGTCGAAAATGATTTCATCGGCCAGGTAGCGGCGCTCATGGATCAGGCCATCGATCGATTGCAGTTCGAGCGGCGTGAGCGTGTTGAACAGCGGCGAGGCCTTGAGCTGCAACAGCCGCGGCGACAGGGTGGGGGACTTGAGGAAACCAAACATCGGGACAAACTCCGCTAGCGAACTGAAGGCAAGCCACTATTGTCGCTGGTTTGCCGCATTGTTTGCCATTCTGGCAGTGTCCGGAGTGAAATATTTTAGCGATGTAGTACACCGCGCCACAGGTACTACAACTGCACCGTGCGCGCCAGCGGCAGTTCCGGTTCCAGGTGGCTGGTGAGTACGATGCACTGGCCTGCCAGCCGTGCGGGATCGGCCAGTTGGCGGCGCAGGTGTGCCATGGCATCGGCATCGAGACCGTTGAACGGTTCGTCGATCAGCAACAGGCGCACCGGCAGCGCCAGGGCCAGTGCCAGTTGCACCTTCTTGTGCTGGCCCAGCGACAGCGTGGTCAGCGGCTGCTCGAGCGCGCCGCCCAGGTGCAGCGCCTGCACTTGCCCATCGAGCAGCGCGGCGTCGGTGGCCGGGTACAGCGACAGGTGCAGGTCCAGCAGTTCGCGCACGGTCAGCCACGGCAGTTGCGGCAGGTCGCCGCCGCAGTAAAACGCCTGCAGGCGATAGGCCAGCGGTTGCTGCGCGATGTCGATGCCGTCGAGGCGGATGCTGCCGCCGTGCGCATCGAGCGCGCCGCCAGCCAGCTTCAATAACGTGGTCTTGCCGGCGCCGTTTTCGCCGCGCAGCCAGGTCACACCGGTACCCAATTGCAGATCGAAGTTGCGAAACAGCGCGCGGCCCGGGTGGTTGAAATTCAGTTGTTCGATGGTCAGCACGGCAGTCAGTTCCATAATTCGCTTCCGATGGCGGTGAGTATGAGGATGGCGCCGATGACCAGCGCCACCCGGCCGCGCGCGGTGAGCGTGCGCAGCCCGACGATGGCCAGTTGCGCCACACCGGCGCAAGCCAGCCAGACCAGCGCGGCGGTGTGGCTCACGCCATGGCTAATGGCGCCAGCTGCACCCGCGCTCACGCCCGCGTCCACTGCATGGCCTGCGGCGGCGGCAGCGAGCGTCACGGCGGCAAAGCAGGCCATGACCACCGCGCCCGGTAACAAGGCCGCCACGATCGCGCTGGTAAACAAGCGCTCCATCGACAGCGGCCATTGGGCCACTACCGGGCGCAGGCGCGCGATCTGTTCCGCCACGGCCTTGTCGCCGCGGTCGGTCAGCAGTATCAACAGCATGGCAGTGCCAGCGCCCCACACGGCTGGCGGCATCCAGGCCACCAACGGCGGGCGCCACAGCCACAGGCCAAGGCTGAGCAAGGCGCCGAGAAAGAGGCAGGTCTGCTGGATGCCGACCACGCTTTCGCCGCGCCAGCATGGCAGCCAGAATAGCTGGCGCCAGTACGCCAGTGCAGGCACGCGCGCCCGCGGTGGCGCGGCGTAATGCGCCGGCGCCCTGGACACGACCACGGCAGCAGCACGCGGCGCACCGGGGCGGGCCCGCCGCATCAGCAGCACCGTCGCCAACGCCCACCCCAGCAGCAACGACAGCGCCGCGCACGCCAGTGCCTGCGGCGCCACGGGCCGCAGCCAATCGGGCCACTGGTACCACCACACCGCGCACGACACCACGTGCGCGAGCGCCACCGGTCCGACGATCAGGCCGGCGACCGACGCTTCCGCCTGCCATTGCTGGCGCGACGAGACCGGCAGCGCCCGGCTCCAGCGCGCCACGTCCAACGGATGCAGGCGCTGGCGCAGCAGCCACACGGGCGCGGCCACCAGCAGTATTTGCGCGACCAGCAGGCCAACGGCCTCTAACCACGGCAGCGTGGGCGCCAGCAGGCCGGGCAGGGCGATGCATGCGAACAGGCCCAGCATGACGGGCGCGAACGCGAGCAACACCATTTCAAGCGAGTTGACCACGCTGGCAATGAACTGCACCAGCGCCGCGCGCGCCACGCGGCGGCGGAAGGACAGATAGGAGTAGGGGAGCGTCTTCATCGGGTTCCAGCATATTGCCTGAAACTGATGCGGAAATGAATAAGGGCCCGAAGCGCATAACGCTTCGGGCCCTTAAGGAATGTTGGCGGAGTGGACGGGACTCGAACCCGCGACCCCCGGCGTGACAGGCCGGTATTCTAACCAACTGAACTACCACTCCTAACTCGTTTTTTCAGTTTTCCTGGTGGGTGCTGAGAGGCTCGAACTCCCGACCTACGCCTTGTAAGGGCGCCGCTCTACCAACTGAGCTAAGCACCCAGAAAACTTATCAGCGTTTGTCACAACTGCTGAACGAGGCCGTATTCTACAGGGGCGTTTCGCATGTCCGCAAGGGGTTTTATAAATTATTTAGAAAATTGCCGGGGAAGGCCCTATCATGGGCGCCGCCGCATTCATTACCGGAAAGCCCACCATGCATGACAATCCGCATGCCCACCACGCGCTTTACCGCCGCGTAAGCTGGCGCCTGATGCCGTTCCTGTTCCTGTGCTTCGTGGCAGCCTATCTCGACCGCGTCAACGTGGGCTTCGCCAAGTTGCAGATGCTGGCCGACCTGCGCTTTTCCGATACCGTCTATGGCGTCGGCGCCGGCATGTTCTTCATCGGCTATTTCATTTTCGAGGTGCCGTCGAATTTGCTGATGACGCGCGCCGGCGCGCGCCTGTGGATCGCGCGCATCATGATCAGCTGGGGCCTGATCTCGTCGGCGATGATGTTCACCAACAGCGTGACCACGTTCTACGTGCTGCGCTTTCTGCTGGGCGCGGCCGAGGCGGGCTTCTTCCCCGGCATCATCCTGTACCTGACCTACTGGTACCCGGCGCACCGCCGCGCACGCATGGTGGCGCTGTTCATGAGCGGCGTGGCGATTGCCGGCGTGGTCGGCGGCCCGCTGTCGGGCTGGATCATGAAGGCGTTCGATGGCACCCGCGGCTGGTCCGGCTGGCAGTGGCTGTTCCTGCTCGAAGGCATCCCGTCGGTGCTGCTCGGCATCTGGACATTGTTCTACCTCGACGACGGCATCCGCGACGCCAGGTGGCTCAGCGAAGCCGACAAGCGCGTGCTGGAAGCGGCCATCGCCGAGGACCGCGTGGGCCAGCAACACCTGCCGCTGGCGCAGGTATTCAGAAGCGGCAAGGTATGGCTGCTGGCGCTGGTGTACTTCCTGTTCGTGATGGGCTTGTACGGCGTGAGCTTCTGGCTGCCGCAGCTGATCAAGAACAGCGGCGTGGCGGACGTGTTCCACATCGGCCTGCTCACCGCGATTCCATATTGCGTTGCGGCGGTGGTGATGGTGGCGGCCGCCCGCCACTCGGACCGCACCGGCGAGCGCCGCTGGCACGCGGCCTGCGCCGGCGTGGCCGGTGCGCTGGGGCTGATCGTCGCCACCGCCTACAGCGACAACACGGTGATCGCGCTGGCCGCCCTGAGCGTGGCCACCGCCGGCATCCTGTCCACGTTCCCGATCTTCTGGAGCCTGCCCACGGCCATGCTCGGCGGCGCGGCAGCGGCGGCGGGGATTGCGATGATCAATTCGCTGGGCAACCTGGCCGGTTTTGTCAGCCCGTACCTGGTCGGGGCGATCAAGGATGCGACCAGCAGCACGTCCAGCGGCATTTACCTGCTGGCGGCCAGCCTGGTGGCGGGGGCGGTGCTGGTCATCGTTGCGGTGAAGGCACCCTCGGCACGATAGGGTTGCAGCCGCCCGTGTTTCCGTGGATACTGTATGTATTCACAGTAATCTTTGCAGCGGCATGGTTGAACCCCCACGACGGATCGCCCACCTCGACATGGATGCGTTTTTCGCGTCCGTGGAGTTGTTGCGCTACCCGGAACTGCGCGGCCAGCCGGTGGTGATCGGCGGGCGCCACGCCACGCCGGTGTTGCTGGCCGACGGCAGCCACCAGTTCGCCCGCCTGCGCACCTACGTCGGACGCGGCGTGATCACCACTGCCACGTATGAAGCGCGGGCGTTTGGCGTCGGGTCGGCGATGGGCATGATGAAGGCGGCCAAGCTGGCGCCGGACGCGATTTTATTGCCCGCCAATTTCGAGGACTATCGCCACTACTCGCGGCTGTTCAAGCAGGCCGTCGCCGCGATTGCGCCGCAGATCGAAGATCGCGGCATCGACGAGATTTTTATCGATCTCACCGATGTGGAAGGCGAGACCGATGCACTGGCCGCGCGCATCAAGCAGGCCGTGTTCGACGCCACCGGGTTGACGTGCTCGATCGGCATCACGCCCAATAAACTGCTGTCGAAAATCTGCTCGGACTTGAACAAGCCCAACGGCATCACCATCCTCGGCTTTGACGATATCCCGGAGCGGATCTGGCCGCTCAATGTGCGCAAGGTCAATGGCATCGGCCCCAAGGCCACGGCCAAGCTGGCGTCGCTCGGCATCGAGACCATCGGCCAGCTGGCGCGGGCCGATCAAGGGATGCTACAGGATTACTTCGGTGCGCATTACGCATCCTGGCTGTCGCAAGCGGCCCACGGCATCGACCAGCGCGTGGTGGCCAACCGCACCATGAGTAAATCGATGAGCCGCGAAACCACGTTCGAGCGCGATTTGCACGCGCGCCAGGACCGCGAAACGCTGTCGGCCATCCTGGTCACCTTGTGCGACCGGCTGGCTGAAGACCTGAAACGCAAGGGCTACGTGAGCCGCACCATCAGCATCAAGCTGCGCTACGACGATTTCCAGATCGTCAGCCGCAACGTCACCGTGCCCGCGCCGGTGGCCGATGCGGCCGCCATCCTGCAGGCTGCGCGCGAGTGCCTCAAACGCGTGCCGCTGCAACGCAAGCTGCGCCTGCTCGGGGTGCGCGCCAGCACCCTGGAAGTACCGGGCGCAGCCGCGCACAAGCCGCTCCCCGTACAGGGCGACCTGTTCAGTTCATAAACGGTTCAGCGCCGCCATCACCGTGTAAAATGGCGCTCTTTTGGTACATTCAATTCAGGACAAGGCAACACTCATGTGGTTCAAGAATCTTCAGATTTATCGTCTGCCGGCCCCGTGGGCCTACACCCCCGAACAACTGGAAGCAGCGCTCGAACCGCACGCGTTTGTTCCTGCCAGCAGCAACGAGCTGCTGCGCCAGGGCTGGGACAAGCCGCGTCCTAACGGCGGCCTGGTCCACGTGGTCAACAAGCAAATGCTGATCGTGCTGGGCACCGAGAAAAAACTGCTGCCGTCGAGCGTGATCAACCAGGTGGCCAAGGCCCGCGCCGCCGAGATGGAAGAAGCGCAAGGCTTCGCCCCGGGCAAAAAAGCCATGAAGGAACTGAAAGAACGCGTGGCCGACGAGCTGCTGCCGCGCGCCTTCTCGATCCGTGGCAATGTCTGGACCTGGATCGACCCGGTCAACGGCTGGCTGGTGGTCGATGCGGCCAGCCCGGCCAAGGCCGACGAAGTGATCAAGCTGCTGTTGAAAGCGGTCGACAAGCTGCCGCTGGAAAGCCTGCGCGTGCAGCGCTCGCCGGTGGGCGTGATGACCGAATGGCTGCAAACGGACGAAGCGCCGGCCGGCTTCACGGTCGATATGGACACCGAGCTGCGCGCCACCGGCGAGAGCAAGGCTGCCGTGCGCTACGTGCGCCACACGCTGGAACCGGCCGAGGTGCGCCGGCACATCGAAGCGGGCAAGCAGTGCACCCGCCTGGCGCTGACGTGGGACAGCAAGATCTCGTTCGTGTTGACCGAATCGCTGGCGATCAAGAGCGTCAAGGCGCTCGACGTGCTGGCCGAAAAGGAATCGAGCACCCGCAACGATGAAGAGCGCTTCGATGGCGACTTCATGCTGATGACCGGTGAGCTGGCCAAGATGATGGCCGACGTGGTCGAAGCGTTGGGCGGCGAAGCCAAGGCTTAAAGCTTCATCGATGAACCCGGGGTTCTATGGATCCCCGCGTTCGCGGGGATGACGGCTCAAGTGCCAGCGGCTTAAAATCTGTCGTCCTCGCGCATGCGGGGACCCATAGACAGCATGTTTTACCTACAACGGCTGGAACACTCCAGCCGCTTTGTTTTTCTGCACATTATCCCAGGCAAAAATCTTGCCGTTCATTGCCACGTACACGCCCGGCGGCTGGGTCTGCGCCACGGCGCAGGCAAAGCCGAGATTGAACATCGCATCCGAGTTCGCAATCGAATAGGGAATCATCGCGCCGGTCAGCACGATGGTCTGGCCCAGCTCGGCTGGTCCCAGCACAGCGGCCGTTTGCGGCATGGTGTCGGTGCCGTGGATGATGACGATCGCCTTTTCGGTGGCGGCGCGGCACGCGGCCAGGATGCGGTCGCGGTCGGCATCGACCATGTCGAGCGAATCCATCAGCGGCAACTGTTCCAGCGCCACGTCCACCGTCAGGCGGCAACGCTCGAGCAGGGCGGGCACATGGCTGTCCGCGAAGCCCAAAGTACCGTTCAGTTCGTTGTAGTGTTTGTCGAAAGTGCCGCCGGTGGCGAGGATGCGCAGGGTCATGGTGAAAGCTCGGTTCAGTAAAAATGATCTGCATCATAACCCAAACCGCTGCGCAAAAAGAATCCGGAAACCGCCGTCTTCGCACTGGAAATATCGGCGTACTATGCCTATATTGTCTGTTTGCGGGCCCCTCCTGAGGCCCCTGTTCGTGGATAGCCTATGAAAGCCCTTGCACCCGGAACTGTCATTTTTCACCGCCATCGCGGCTATGGCGTCATCACGGCCGTCAACTTGCTGACTGGCTGGATTTCCGCGCGCTTCGGCAGCGAAGCGCGCACGCTCGACCTGAATTTATCGACCGACGCGGTGCAGTACGCCGATGGCGAAGCGATCCTGTTCCGCCGCGCGCCGCCCGACCGCATGCCCCACGCGCGGCTGATGGCCGTGGTGCGCGCGCTGCACCAGGCCGGCTATCAGAAACTGTATTTGTATGCGTGGCCCAAGCCGTCCGGCCTGCACTGGCGCTGGCACCTGTTCACCGGCAAGCGCGACTGGATGCAGCGCTCGTGGCGCGAAGGCTGGTACGGCTCCGGCGCCGACTACAACAGCAATCCCGTGATGGGCTGGGGCGACAACCCGGGCGCCTCCACCGAGGAGCTGATCCACGCGCTGGCCAAATTCGACCCGCAGGGACTGGCGCAGGCACTGGGCCGCGACGACGACCACACCGCCTGGTTCGCCAGCGTGTGCGACGCGCTGCTGCCCGGCTATATGTACAGCCTGGACATGCAACGTCCCGCAGGCGCACCGCTGATCGACATGCCGCCGGTGCCGGTGGTCCCGGTGCGCGCTACCTTGCCGCCGTACAGCGGTCCGGACATCACCTGGCCGCCCGGCTGGGCCGGCTTGTGGAGCAAGGTGCATGTGATGCCCGCCTCCCGCATCAACCTCACCGGCCTGCCCGAGAAAACCGATTGAGAGCGCCCACGCTAACCTCCATAGCTGCGTTGCAGCGCCTCGCCGTACTAGCGTACTGTCTTCGTCGCTGCGCCTTGCTCTGAAGGTTATGTCAGGCGCTCTCGCTGCGCAGGTTGCGCGCGTTGTGCTGGAAGTCCGGGTTATGAATCGCATCGAACTTTCCCGCCGCGAAATCGACGATGTTCTGGAATGCATGGCGGAAGTACAGCTCGTAGCTGTCCTGCTCCACGTAACCGAGGTGCGGCGTGGCCAGCACGGTCGGAATGCGCAGCAGCGCGCTGGTTGGCGCCAGCGGTTCCGACTCGAACACGTCGAGCGCCGCGTAGCCGGGCCGGCCCCGCGTGAGCGCCTGCTCCAGCGCGCCGGTGGCCACCAGCTCGGCGCGGCTGGTGTTGACGAACAACGCCGTCGGTTGCATGCGCGCCAGGTCGGCAGCGGTGACGATGCCACGGGTGGCGTCGTTCAGGCGCAGGTGCACGCTGAGCACATCGGCCTCGGCAAAAAACGCCTCGCGTGACGCGGCGGCCGCGTAGCCATCGGCCACTGCCTTGTTGCGGCTGGTCTCGCTGCCCCACACCACCACCTGCATGCCGAATGCACGGCCATAGCCGGCCACCAGCTGGCCGATCTTGCCATAACCCCAGATACCGAGCGTGCGCCCCTTGAGCACGAAGCCCAGGCCGTTCAATTGCGGATTGACGGAAGCGGTTTGCCATAGTCCGTCGCGCAGGTTGTTCGCGTACGGCACGACCTTGCGCGCTGCCGCCATGATCAGGGCCCAGGTCAGCTCGGCCGGTGCGGTAGGGGAGCCGACACCCTCGGCAATCGCGATGCCCAGCTCGGTTGCGGCCGCCACATCGACATGGCCGGCCAGCTTGCCGGTCTGCGAAATGAGTTTCAGATTGGGCAGCTTGGCCAGCAGCGCACGGTTGAGTGCGGTGCGTTCGCGGATCAGCACCAAGGCATCGAACGGCGCCAGGCGGATTGCCAGCTGGCCAAGGCCGCGTGTTGTATTGTTGAACACTTTTACCTCGTGTCCGTTCAATATCTGATAACTTTTTATTCCGGAGCTGGCGTTCTGGTAATCATCAAGTATGGCGATTTTCATGTCAGTTAGCCGATCTTAGGTTGAAATTCGTAGCGGAATAACGGGCACTGCAAAAAGCTGAATAGCTTACTACTTTAGTCAACAATTTCTCCTACATTTCTGTTGAATCGTGGGGCCAGCGGTGTACAATCGCTCAAAAAATGAACAGCCGAACATCGATTTTGCTGTCACTGCCGGGTTCGAAGAACCTGGTCCCACGACAAGACCGCCGTAGAATACGCCGAGGCGCCGACCCATCCCGGATGGGCTTCCGCGCGCCAAGCTATTCAAGCTTTATTCAAGCTGATATTGACGACGATCCTGCCGAAAGAATTTTAATTGGCATTGGAGGTAGTATGAATCAGCCCATCATGGGTGGCGTTGCAACGCTGAACGTCCCAGCTTACATCAAGCATCAAAAACTGATCAATTGGGTCACGGAAATCGCCGCGCTGACCAAGCCGGACCGCATTTACTGGTGCGATGGCTCGCAAGAAGAGTACGACCGCCTGTGCGCGGAAATGGTTGCTGCCGGCACCATGAAAAAACTCAACGAAGCCAAGCGTCCGAACTCCTACCTGGCCCTGTCCGATCCGACCGACGTGGCGCGCGTGGAAGACCGCACCTACATCTGCTCGGCCACCAAGGAAGAAGCCGGCCCGACCAACAACTGGATGGCGCCCGACGAAATGCGCGCCACCCTGAACCCGCTGTTCGACGGCGCCATGATCGGCCGCACCATGTACGTCGTGCCGTTCTCGATGGGCCCGCTGGGTTCGCCGATCGCGCACATCGGCGTGGAACTGTCCGACTCGCCGTACGTGGCCGTCAACATGCGCGTGATGACCCGCATGGGCAAGGCCGTCTACGACGTGCTGGGCACCGATGGTGAATTCGTGCCATGCGTGCACACCGTCGGCGCCCCGCTGGCAGCCGGCCAGAAAGACGTGGCCTGGCCATGCAACGCCACCAAGTACATCGTCCACTACCCGGAAACCCGCGAAATCTGGTCGTACGGTTCGGGCTACGGCGGCAATGCGCTGCTGGGTAAAAAATGCTTCGCTTTGCGTATCGCTTCCACCATGGGTTACCAGGACCAGGCCAAGGATGGCATGGGCTGGCTGGCCGAACACATGCTGATCCTGGGCGTGGAATCGCCGGAAGGCCAGAAGCACTACGTGGCTGCCGCCTTCCCTTCGGCCTGCGGCAAGACCAACTTCGCCATGCTGATCCCGCCAGGTACCTTCGACGGCTGGAAAGTCACCACCATCGGCGACGACATCGCCTGGATCAAGCCGGGCGCCGATGGCCGCCTGTACGCGATCAACCCGGAAGCCGGCTACTTCGGCGTGGCCCCGGGCACCAACGAAAAAACCAACTTCAACTGCATGGCCTCCATGCGTGAAAACACCATCTTCACCAACGTTGCGCTGACCGACGACGGCGACGTGTGGTGGGAAGGCCTGACCAAGCAGGCACCCGATCACCTGGTGGACTGGCAAGGCAAGGACTGGACCCCGGCGTCCGGCACCAAGGCGGCCCACCCGAATGCGCGCTTTACCGTGGGCGCTACCCAGAACCCCGTCATCGACGCGGCCTGGGACGATCCTGCCGGTGTGCCGATCTCGGCATTCATCTTCGGCGGTCGCCGTTCGACCACCGTGCCGCTGGTCACCGAAGCGCGTAACTGGGTGGAAGGCGTGTACATGGCCGCCACCATGGGCTCGGAAACCACGGCAGCTGCTGCCGGCCAGATGGGCATCGTGCGCCGCGATCCGTTCGCCATGCTGCCGTTCATGGGCTACAACATGAGCGACTACTTCCAGCACTGGCTCAACCTGGGCGAAAAACTGGGCAAGATCGACGGCGCCACCCTGCCGAAAATCTACTGCGTCAACTGGTTCCGCACCGACGACCAGGGTCATTTCGTCTGGCCTGGCTTCGGCGACAATATGCGCGTGCTCAAGTGGATGCTCGAGCGTATCGAAGGCAAAGCCGGCGGCGTCGAAAACATCTTCGGCACCACCCCGCGCTACGGCGACATCCACTGGGACGGCCTGCCGTTCACGCCTGAAGAATTCGAGACCATCACCTCGATCGACAAGGATGCCTGGCGCGAAGAACTGAAACTGCACGAAGAACTGTTCACCAAGCTGGCCTACCACCTGCCGCAAGAATTGACGGCGGTGAAGGCAGAGCTGGAGAAGCGCCTGGCAAAATAAGCCGGCCTGAGGTGGAGACGGAAGCGACGCATGGAAACATGCGCCGCTTTTTTTTCGTGTATGCTGGCCCGGCTGACCGGCTCAACCGACCACTCCTACGCTATCGAGGACCACGTGAACCGCAAGCTCATCATTTTCGACTTCGACGGGACCCTGGCCGATACGTTTCCCTGCTTCGTACGCGTGTTCGACGAAGCGGCGGCCAAATACAAGTTCAAACCGCTCGACCGGGTCAACGCCCAGGCTTTGCGCGGCCTCGATGCGCGCCAGATCATGGCGCTGCACGACATCCCGCTCTGGAAAACCCCGGCGATTGCCCGCTTCATGCGCACCCGCATCGGCGACGAGGCGCATGCGATCACGCTGTTCGCTGGCGTGGAGGCGGCGCTGCGCACGTTGAAGGAGCGCGGCGTGGTGCTCACCATCGTCACCTCGAATGCGCGCGCCAACGTGCAGCGCATCCTCGGCCCCGAGTTGCTGGCGCTGTTCGACCAGGTGGAGTGCGGCGCTGGCCTGTTCGGCAAACTGCCCAAGGTGCGCAAGGTGCTCGCTGCCACCGGTATCGCGGCAGCCGATACCTTGTTGATCGGCGACGAGATCCGCGATGCGCGGGTGGCAGCGGAGGCGGGCCTCGACTTCGGCGCGGTGGCGTGGGGTTTCAACCACGTCGATGCGCTGGTAGCGCAGGGGCCGAAGCGCGTATTTCACCAGGTAGCCGACCTACTGGTCTGAACAAGCGCCCCGGCCCAGCGCAACGGCACGCAGTTCACGGCGGCATTCGTGCAGCCTGTCACAAAGCGCCACCGGCAGTGGCCGGCTTCGCTTACAGTGCAGGCTCCACCTTTTTTGACCTGCCACCATGACCACTGCAATGACCCGAATGGGCGCGGCCAGCGCCTTGCTGTTTTCCCTGATGCTGGGCGTGGCCCACGCCGATACTGCTGCCCCCGACCTGGAAGCGCGCCGCGCGGCGCTGAACACCCTGATCAAGGAGCAGTGGGACTACACCTTGCGCAACAGCCCGGAATGGGCGTCCATGCTCGGCGACAAGCGCTACAACGACAAGCTGTCCGACTTCTCGCAGGCGGGCATCGAGGCCGACCTCCAGGCCAGCGCCGACTTCCTCCAGCGCTTCGAGGCGATCGACACCGCCGGTTTTCCCGGCCAGGAGCAGTTGAACAAGGAGCTGATGGTGCGCCAGCTGCGCCAGACCGTGGATGGCGCCCGTTTCAAGGACTGGGAGATGCCGCTGGCGCAAAACTCCGGCATCCACATCGACCTGCCGATGATCGTCTCGGCCTGGAATTTCGAGACGGTGAAGGACTACGATGACTACATCTTGCGCCTGCAGGCGGTGCCCCGGCTGTTCGAGGAAAACCGCGTGCAAATGCAGAAGGGCGTGGCCGACGGCCTGATGCCGCCCAAGTTTTTGATTCCGCAGATCGTCAAGCAGTGCGAAGACATGGCTGCGCACAAGCCGGCCGATTCGCCCTATGCGCTGCCGCTGAAAAAATTCCCCAAGACCTTCTCGGCCGCCGACAAGGCGCGGTTGACCAAACAGGTACTGGCCGCAATCAAAAAGGACGTGGCGCCCGCGTATAAAAAGCTGGCTGTCTTTACCAAGACCCAGTACCTGCCGCACGGCCGCAAGGACGTGGGCATGTGGTCGCTGCCCGATGGCGCGGCGCGCTACACCTTCAAGGCCAAGGCTTCCACCACCACCGACATGACGCCGGAAGAAATCCACCAACTGGGGCTGGCGGAGGTGGCGCGCATCGAAGCGCAGATGCTGGCGACGGCCCAAAAGCTCGGCTACAGCGACCTGGCGTCGTTCAACAAGGCGCTCAAGGAGAACAAGGCACTGCGCCCGACCTCGCGCCAGAACATCGTCGACCTCTATCAGAAGTACACGGACCAGATGTATGCGCAACTGCCGCAGCAGTTCGGCGTGCTGCCGAAGGCCAAAGTGGAGATCACCGAAGTGGAACGCTTCCGCGAAAAAGGCGCGGCGGCAGCGTCGTACCTGCCCGGTTCACCGGACGGCAAGCGCCCGGGCCGGGTGATGGTCAACACGGGTGACTTCCAGGATCGCTCCGTGATCGGCATCGAAACCACGGCGCTGCACGAAGGCGTGCCCGGTCACCATATGCAGATCAGCATTGCCCAGGAAATCGTCGGCTTGCCGGACTTCCGCCAGCAGGGCAACTACACGGCGTACGTGGAAGGGTGGGCGCTGTATTCCGAACGGCTGGGCGAAGAGCTGGGCTTTTACAAAGACCCTTACAGCTACTACGGCCACTTGCAGGACGAGATGCTGCGCGCGATCCGGCTCGTGGTCGATACGGGTCTGCACTATAAGCAGTGGAACCGCCAGCAGGTGGTGGACTTCTTCCACGCCCATTCGGCGATCGAGGAAGTGGACGTGCAGAGCGAGACCGACCGCTACATCGTGTGGCCGGGCCAGGCGCTGGGCTACAAGATCGGTCAGTTAAAAATACTGGAACTGCGCGACTACGCGCGCAAGGAACTGGGCGACAGGTTCGACATTCGCAAATTCCACGACCACGTGCTGGGCGCAGGCGCGCTGCCGCTTGATGTGCTGGAGACGCATATCAAGGAGTGGGTGGCGGGGGAGAAGAAGGTGGTAGCCAGCCAGTAAACGCAAATCCGTCATCCTCGCGCACGCGGGGATCCATAGAGCCTGTGCGTCGTGGTAGCTTCGCATTCAGCCAACACAACTTAACCGGGTTATGGATCCCCGCATTCGCGAGGATGACGGATCTTAGGGCGCCAATCTTGCCGGCGCCCACATTGGTTTACGCGCTTACTTCAACAACGGTCCGAGGTACTTGCCGGTCACGCTGTTCGCATTCGCGGCGACGTCCTCCGGCGTACCGGTGGCAATGATTTTGCCGCCGCCGGCGCCGCCCTCCGGCCCCAGGTCCACCACCCAGTCCGCCGTCTTGATCACGTCGAGATTGTGCTCGATGATGACCAGCGTATTGCCCTGGTCACGCAGGCGATGGATCACCTTGAGCAGCAGATCGATATCGTGGAAGTGCAGGCCGGTGGTCGGCTCGTCCAGGATGTACAGCGTGCGGCCCGTATCACGCTTGGACAACTCGAGCGACAGCTTGACACGCTGCGCCTCGCCACCGGACAGCGTGGTCGCGCTTTGCCCCAGCTTGATGTAGCCGAGGCCCACGTCGAGCAGCGTATGCAGCTTGCGGGCGATGACCGGCACCGGCTTGAAGAACTCGTGCGCGTCTTCCACCGTCATGTCGAGGATTTCGGTGATGTTCTTGCCCTTGTACTGCACTTCGAGCGTTTCGCGGTTATAGCGCTTGCCGTGGCAGACGTCGCACGGCACGTACACGTCCGGCAGGAAGTGCATCTCGACCTTGATCACGCCATCGCCCTGGCACGCTTCGCAGCGGCCGCCCTTGACGTTGAACGAGAAACGCCCGGCGCTGTAGCCGCGCTCCTTCGCGGTCGGCACGGTGGCGAACAGGTCGCGGATCGGCGTAAACAGGCCGGTATAGGTGGCCGGGTTGGAGCGCGGCGTGCGGCCGATCGGCGCCTGGTCCACCGAGATCACCTTGTCGAAGTGTTCCAAGCCGGCGATGGAATCGTGCGGCGCCGGCTCGGTCTGCGAACCGTACAGGTGGCGCGAGAGGGCCGGGAACAGCGTGTCGTTGATCAGCGTCGATTTGCCGGAACCGGACACGCCGGTCACGCACGTCATCAGGCCCACCGGCAGCTTGAGGCTGACCTTTTTCAGGTTGTTGCCGGTGGCGCCAGCGATCACCAGCTGGCGATCGGGATCGGCTTCGTGGCGCTTGGCCGGCACCTCGATCTTGCGGGTGCCGTTCAGGTACTGCGCCGTCAGCGATTTTTTATTCTTGAGGATGTCCTTGAGCGAACCGGCCGCGATCACTTCGCCGCCATGCACGCCGGCGCCGGGACCCATATCGACGATGTAGTCGGCGGTGCGGATCGCGTCTTCGTCGTGCTCGACCACCAGCACGCTGTTGCCGATATCGCGCAGGTGGCGCAGGGTGTCGATCAGGCGGTCGTTGTCGCGCTGGTGCAGGCCGATCGACGGCTCATCGAGCACGTACATCACGCCGGTCAGGCCGGAACCGATTTGCGACGCCAGGCGAATGCGCTGCGCTTCGCCGCCGGACAGCGTATCGGCGCTGCGGTCGAGCGACAGGTAGTCGAGACCGACGTTGTTGAGGAACTGCAGGCGCGAGATGATCTCCTTGACCACGCGGTCGGCGATCTCCTTCTTGGCGCCCTTGAGTTTCAATTGCTCGAAGAACGACAGCGAGTCGCGCAGCGGCTTTTCGGCGATCTCGTAGATCGCCTTTTCCTGCTTGCCGGTGCCCACCTTGACGAAGCGCGCCTCGATGCGCAGGCGCGCGCCTTCGCACGACGGGCACTTTTTTTCGTTGATGAACTTGGCCAGTTCTTCCTTGACCGCCATCGAATCGGTTTCGCGGTAGCGGCGCGCCAGGTTGTTGACCACGCCCTCGAAGGTATGCTCCTTGACCACGGTGCGGCCGCGCTCATTGACGTAGGTGAACGGGATCGCGGTCTTGCCCGAGCCGTTCAGCACCGCGTCCTGCGCCGACTTGGCCAGCTGCTCGAACGGCACGTCGAGATCGAACTCGTAGTACGCGGCCAGGTTGGACAGCATCTGGTAATAAAACTGGTTGCGGCGGTCCCACCCCTTGACGGCGCCGGAAGCGAGCGACAGGTTGGGGAAGGCGACGATGCGTTTCGGGTCGAAGAACTCGATGTGGCCGAGGCCATCGCACTCGGGGCAGGCGCCCATCGGGTTATTGAACGAGAACAGGCGCGGCTCGAGTTCCTGCAGCGAGTAGCCGCACTGGTTGCAGGCGAACTTGTTCGAGTACACGTGTTCGACGGCGGTATCCATCTCGAGCGCCACCGCGCGGCCATCGGCCAGGCGCAGCGCGGTCTCGAAGCTCTCGGCCAGGCGCTGCTTGATGTCGGCGTTGACCTTGACGCGGTCGATCACCACGTCGATCGTGTGCTTCTCGGTTTTTTTCAGTTTGGGCAGCTCGTCCACTTCGTAGATCTTGGCTTCATGGGTGCCGCTCTGCACGCGGAAGCGTACAAAACCCTGCGCCTGCATCTGCTCGAACAGGTCCGAATGCTCGCCCTTGCGGTTGGCCACCACGGGCGCCAGCACCATCAATTTCGTCCCCTCGGGCATGGCCAGCACCGCATCGACCATCTGCGACACGGTCTGCGCGGCCAGCGCCTGGTCCGGGTGGTTGATGCAGTACGGCGTACCCACGCGCGCATACAGCAGGCGTAGGTAATCGTGAATCTCGGTGACCGTGCCGACCGTGGAGCGCGGATTGTGCGACGTGGCCTTTTGTTCGATCGAGATGGCCGGCGACAGGCCTTCGATCAGGTCCACATCGGGCTTTTCCATCAGTTGCAGGAATTGGCGCGCGTACGCCGACAGCGACTCCACGTAGCGGCGCTGGCCCTCGGCATACAGGGTGTCGAACGCCAGCGACGATTTGCCGGAACCGGACAGCCCGGTGATCACGACCAGCTGGTTGCGCGGCAGGTCGAGACTGATGTTTTTGAGGTTGTGCGTACGTGCGCCGCGAATGCGGATCTGTTCCATGGAGTAAGCCCTTAGATATCAACCCGTCATCATAGCGGGCTTTGAAAAGATGCGCCGTCCTTGCGCTGGATCACGCGCGGGAGGCTTGACACTGTATATAATACCAGTATTTGCTTGCGTCGATTCAACAGGCTTCGGCGCAGAACAGGCTACATGGGGACGGCAGCCAAAATTGGTAGGGCAAGTGGTGGCCCGGCATCCCATTCGTCTATAATCCCTGTTTAGATTTCACTACACAGCCTGCCCACGCGGCCGTCGTTACTCAGGAGTTTTATTCATGGCATCAGTCAACAAAGTCATCATCGTCGGCAATCTGGGTCGCGATCCGGAGATCCGCTACATGCCTAGCGGTGATGCAATCGCCAACATTGCCGTGGCGACCTCATACAAGTCGAAAGACCGCAACACCGGTGAGCAAAAAGAGACCACCGAGTGGCACCGCATCTCGTTCTTCGGCAAGCTGGCCGAAATCGTCGGCCAGTACCTGAAAAAAGGTTCGTCCATCTACGTCGAAGGCCGCCTGCAAACCCGCAAGTACACCGATAAAGACGGCGTCGAAAAGTACGCAACCGACATCGTCGCTGAAAACATGCAAATGCTGGGCGGCCGTCAAGGCGCCGGCGGCATGGACGACGGCGGCGGCTACGGTGGTGGCGCTGGCGGCGGTGGTGGTTACGGCGGTGGCAATGGCGGCGGCGGCGGTTACGACGCGCCACCACAGCGCCAGGCCGCACCTCAGCAGCAGCGTCCGGCCATGGCGCCACCGGCACCACGCCCGGCACCGAAACCGGCGCCGAATTTCTCGGACATGGATGACGATATTCCGTTCTAACGTGTCGTCTTGCAGCAAATCTGACAAGTAGCCAGGAGCCCGCATTGCGGGCTCTTTTTTTTCAGCTGCTCACTGTGAAAAAAAGCTTGCAAAGCGGAATTTGCCAGCTTATATTCTGTGTACTGACCGGTACATTGCGTCCCGATAGGTACAATAAGGAGCAATCACATGGCTATCCGTCCCCCCCTGCCGCCCTTCACCCGTGAAACCGCGATCGAAAAAGTCCGTCTGGCCGAAAACGGCTGGAACAGCCGCGACCCGGAGAAAGTCGCCCTTGCTTATACCGAAACCAGCTGGTGGCGCAATCGCGCCGAATTCGTTGAAGGCCGGGAAGCCATCACCGCACTGCTGAAGCGTAAGTGGACCCGCGAGCTGGATTACCGTCTGATTAAAGAGCTGTGGGCCTTCGACGGTGCGCGCATCGCAGTGCGCTTCGCTTACGAATACCATGACGATTCCGGTCAGTGGTATCGTGCCTACGGCAATGAAAACTGGGAATTCGACGAAAACGGCCTGATGCACCATCGTCACGCCTGCATCAACAAGCATCCGATCAAGGCTGAGGAGCGCAAATTCCTGTGGGACAATAGCGGCCCACGCCCAGCCGATCATCCTGGGCTGAGCAGTTTCGGTTTTTAAGGAAAATGAATGGCTAGAGTAATTGCAGAACGGGAAGATGTGATCCCGCTGCTGGGGGAGGTATTCCGAACCTATGGCTTCGAGGGGGCGAGCTTGGCCCGCATCAGCGAAGGCACCAAACTGGGCAAGGGCAGCATCTATCACTTTTTCCCAGGGGGCAAAGAGGAAATGGCTGAAGCCGTGCTGGCACAGGTCGATGAGTGGTTCCAACACCATGTCTTCCAACCGCTGCGCGAGCGCGGCGATGCCGTGGAAGGCATCAAGGCAATGTTCGACGACGTGGGCCGCTACTTTCTTTCTGGTCGCCGTATCTGTTTGGTCGGAGTCTTCGCGCTCGGCAGTGAGCGTGATCGCTTTTCAGACCGTGTCCGTAATTACTTTGCAGCCTGGATCGATGCGCTAGCCGCTGCGCTGGAGCGGGCCGGGCGCAAGCCGCAGGAGGCCAGGGCGCTGTCCAGAGAAGTGGTGGGCGGTATTCAAGGCGCCCTGGTGTTGACCAGGGCTTTGGACCAGACGGAAATTTTCACCGATACGCTGAGTAGCCTGCGCGATCGTGCGCTGGCCGTTTAGTCCGGAAGCTGGCCAACCCACGACAACGGTGCCGCCAGGGCGAGGGCCTGGCGCCCCGCAGACGGCGTCAGTGTCAGACCGGCGCACATGATTTTTAACGCAGCTGCTTTACCCATGCGGCGACGGATCGGCCGCCGTCCCGAGCTTGCTCTCCTCGCTCTTCTGCTCCACCAGCGTCGTCATCAATATCACCGTCAACAACTCCGCCTGCGGCGACGCATCGAGCAACTCGATGCTGTGCCGCGACCGCAAGGTCATGATCTTGGCCTGCGCCCTGGCCATCACCTGACCGTGGCGTGACAGCTCGAACCCCATATCCCACAAGCCGCCGCGCAAGATAGCGCCATCAAAGCGTCCACCCACGACGTCCACTTGCCGCCGCCAGCTCCACAGCTTGCCGCGCAGCTCGAAATTTTCGTCATTGGTATGCACGTACCAGGTGGGGCCGAATGACAGGAATTTGCGCCTGACCACCGCCACTTCGCGGCCGTCTTGCGTGATGCGCCATGGACGGATGAACCAGCGCCACTGGGCGGCAGCTTCGTACACGACATTGTCGTCGTCATCGGTGACCTGGATTTTTCCCAGTAGTGACAGCAGCTTGCGGGCGATGTGCAGCGTTTTGGGGGCGGCGTAATCGTTCATGGTGGCCTTTCGGCTGTGGGGTCGCTGCGATTCTACAACTTCGCCGCAAGACAGGCTTTTTCAGCCATGCTGGTTCTTCTGAACGGGTGGCATGTCACGCATTGTGCTTTATCCGCCTCTCATCAGGCATGCGGCCCTGTCCTAAGAGAGGGCATGGCTGGTACCTGACCCGATGGCAGGTGGAATGCGGGGCATGGCTGGGTATAGTGGACTGACGGTTTTCCACCTTCAAGGAGTTATCCATGATCACCCATACCTTCCGCAACCGCATTGCATCCGCCGTGCTGTCCCTCGCCCTGGTTGCTCCAGCGCTGGCGCTGGCCGCGCCCGATGTCGCGGTCGCGCCGCAGTACGACACCACGCACGTGTATGTGGCCAACGCCGATCTCGATGCGTTCGTCGCCAGCTTCGTCGGCACCTTCGGTGGCAAGGCCTCGCCGCGCGCGGTGTTTACGGTCACCCCAACGCCAAGCAAGACCGCGTCGCAATACGTGCAGACGCCGGTGGGCATGTTGTCGGTGTTTGCGTTCCAGACGCCTGTCCCGTACGGCTTCGGCGCAGAACGTACCGGCTACCTGGTCACCGATATCCACGCGGCGCGCGATGCGGCGGTGGAAGCGGGGGCCGACGTGGTGGTGGAGCCGTTCGATGACCCGATCGGCAAGGATGTGCTGATCCAGTGGGCCGGCGGTGTCAACATGCAGCTGTACTGGCATACCAGGGCGCCGTCGTACGCGCCGCTGCACTCGGTGCCGGACAACCGCGTGTACATATCAAAAGTCTCGGCCGATAAATTCCTCAACCAGTTCAAGACCTTCGCCCATGCGAAGATCGTGGCCGACAGCCAGATCGACGGTGGCGAAATCGGCCGCGCCGGCGACACCATCCGCCGCGTGCAGCTCGTATCGACATTCGGCAAGATGACGGTGTTCGTCACCGACGGCAAGCTGACCTTTCCGTACGGCCGCGAGACCACCGGCTACCAGGTGGACGACATGGCGGACACGCTGAGCAAGGCTGCTGCCAACGGCGCCACCGTGCTGGCCGCGCCGCGCCAGACCAGTACCGGCAACATGACTGCAATGCTGCAATTCCCGGGCGGTTACATCAGCGAGATACACGATGCAGCCAAGCGTTAACGCCAGCCGCAAGGCCGTGCGCTGCAAGCGCTCAACGAAGTTGCTGGTCTTGCTGGCCAGCGCGAGCGCACTGTCCGGGGTGGCTACCGCACAGGTGCCCGCTGCGGGACCCGCAGGGACGCCAACGGCAGCAGCAACTGCAACACCAGCGGCAACGGCAGCAGCGCCGGCAACGGCAATGCCAGCGGCAGGAGCGATGGTGGCAGCAACGACGGCACCAGTGCCAACAATAGCAACGGCGCCTGCACCAGCACCAACGATAGCAACGGCGCCTGCACCAGCACCAACAATAGCAACGGCGCCTGCACCAGCGCCAACGATAGCAACGGCGCCTGCACCAGCGCCAGCAGCATGCAACGCCAAGCGCCCGGCCATCAACTTCAATCGCTGGGTCGAGAACTGGGACGTGCTGGCCAGCTCCTGCCTGCCGCGCCATCCGCTCGACGGCCTCAAGTACATCCCGTTTGGCGATGGCAGTTCTTACCTGTCGCTGGGCGCCGGCTTGCGCGAGCGTTACGAGCATATCGATGCGCCGTCGTATGGCGCCGGCGCCGCACCGGCCGACGGCTACGTGATCCAGCGCGCCAACGTCCATGCGGACCTGCGACTGGGGCCGTACGTACAAGTGTTCGGCCAGCTGGTCGACGCGCGCACGTTCGACAAGAAGACGATTGCCCCGCCCGACCGCGACAAGCTCGATGTCGAGCAGCTGTTCGTGACCGTGGCCGTGCCCACGGCGGACGGCGCTGTCAAGATGCGCGTGGGCCGGCAGGAGATGGCGTTCGACTTGCAGCGCTTTATCGCCGCGCGCGACGGCCCCAATGTGCGCCAGTCGTTCGACGGGGTGTGGGCAGACTGGGAACATGGCCCGTGGCGCGTGATCGGCTACGTGACGCAGCCGGTACAAAACCGCAGCGAAAAATCGTTCGACGATTATTCCAACGGCCACCTGACCCTGAACGGCCTGCGCCTGGAACGGCAGGGATTCGGGCCGGGCGACATCTCCGGCTACTACTCGCGCTACCGGCGCGACGATGCGCGCTTCCTCGACGCCACCGGCAATGAACGCCGCGACGTCTATGATTTACGCTACAGCGGCATCACCGGCAACGTGGACTGGGACGTGGAGGGCATGCTGCAACACGGCCGGGTGGGCGCCATGCGTGCATCAAGCTGGGCGCTGGGCTCGATCGCCGGCTATACCTTTGCCAATGCGACCTGGTCGCCGCGCGTGGGCCTGCAATTCGACATGGCCTCGGGCGACAGGCACGCCGGCGACGGCAAGCTGGGTACCTTCAACCCGCTGTTCGCCAACGGCTATTATTTCTCGCTGGCGGGCCTGACCGGCTACAGCAACCTGGTACACGTAAAACCCTCGGTCAAGATCAAGCCGATCAAGTCCTTGAGCGTGACCACGGCGCTGGGCCTGCAATGGCGCCAGACCACGGGCGACGCGGTGTACGTACAAAGCATGGCCGGCGTGCCGCGCACGGCGGGCCAGGGCTCACGCTGGACCGGCGCCTACGCCCAGCTGCGCACCGACTGGGCGGTCACGCCGAATGTGACGGCGTCGCTGGAGGCGGTGCATTTCCAGGTGGGCGACAGCTTGCGTCGCGCTGGGGGGCGCGATGTGGATTACCTGGGGATGGAACTGAAGTTCGGGTGGTAACAACTGCGCACTTACCCCCGCCGCAACCGCACCGCCAACCGCTGGCTCGCCCCATGCACCAGCGGTCCGCACACCATCACCACCGTAAATGCCGCTGGCCACGCGGCCATGAAGGCATACCGCCAGCGCGATAAAAAGTCGGGATGCAGTCCGATGTTGAGCCAGGTCACCCAGCCGCTCATCATCGACGACATTAGCAGGGACATCAGCAGCGCAAATACCAGGCGCAGACGGAACATATCGGACATTGCATCTCCTTCGTTAATTGAAAGACACAGCGTAGTCGCTTGCAACTATCTATACTAGAGCGATAAATCCAATTTCAAATTCCGGAAATGCAATCATGCTCGACGACCTGGCCTTGTTCGTGACGATCGTGGAGGAGGGCAGTCTGAACGCTGCCGCCATCCGCGAAAACCTGCCGCCGGCCACCGTGACGCGGCGGCTGCAAAAGCTCGAGGGTGAACTCGGCTACCGCCTGCTCAACCGCAGCGCGCGCCGCTTGCAGCCTACCGCGGAAGGCTGGCAATACTACGAACGCTGCCGGCCGCTGGTGCGGGCGCTGCGCCAGGCCACGCAGCAGCTCGACGCCAGCCTGTCCGATATCTCGGGCACGATCCGGGTGCTGGCGCCGGTTAACTTTGCCAGCGGCCTGCTCACTCCGGCATGGGCGAGCTTCATGCACCAGTACCCGGACATCAGGCTCGAACTGGAATTGTCGAACCGCCTGCAAGACCTGGTGGCCAGCGGCGCCGACCTGGCCATACGCGTTGGTACGCTCGACGATTCGTCGCTGATGCAGCGGCGCTTGGGCAGCGCCGGCCTGGTGATGGTGGCGGCGCCGTCGTACCTGGCGCGCGCGGGCGTGCCGCAGGACCCGTCGCAACTGGCGCAGCACGAGCTGATCGTGGCCGAGCCGCTGCGTACCTGGCGCCTGCGCCGGCCCGGTGACGGCGCCGAAGTCGTGATTTCGCCGCAGGCCCAGGCGCGGCTGCGCGTCAACGAAATGCGGCTGGCGGTCGAGATGGCGCATGCGGGACTGGGCATTCTGCTGTGTCCCTTGCTGCAAAGCCGGCTCGAAGTGGCCGATGGCAGCCTGGTGCAGGTGTTGCCCGAATGGATGCCGGAGCCGCGCCACGTGTACGCGGTCTGGACCCAGCGCCGCTACCTGCCGGCAAGAGTGCGGGTACTGCTCGAACACCTGGCCGAATTTGCCGCCAGCAGCCCCTTGCTGCAACAATAAGCAAGACAGTAGCCAGCAAGAAACCAGTTGTGTTCTACAGCGAACATAGTGTGGACAGGGATGCCCCTAGAATTGATGAGGACGATTCCCGTATTTTCTTCATTTCCAGGATACCCCATGAAAAAACTGATGCTAGCCTTTGGCGTGGTTCACGCCATCACCGCCCTGCTGTTTGCCGCCGGCGGCATATGCCTGATCGTGATCGGCGCCCAGATCGGCTGGGAGGCCATGTCGGCCGGTGAAGCCGGATTGACCGCCGCCCAGGACGTGATCGAGGCGATCGGCATCCTGGCTGCCGCCGTGGTGGCCTTGCAGATCGCCGAAACCATCGTCGAGGAAGAAGTCGTGCGCGATGCCGACATCAGCGCGCCCACCCGCGTGCGCCGCTTCCTGTCGCGCTTTTTCGTGGTGGTGGTCGTGGCGCTCGGTATCGAGGGTTTGGTGGCGACATTCCACGCCGTGCACGATGACTTGAGCGAACTGGTTTATGCGGCAGCCCTGATCGGCAGCGTCGGTATCCTGCTGGCGGCATGGGGTGTATTCGTGCACCTGAATCGCTCGGCCGAGGAGCTGGAACCCGATGCGATGCAAGACGCCAAGAACGAGGATGAAAAAATCACGGGCGAATAAGAACCAACAAGAACCAATAAGAACCCAGGCATCACTGGCGTGCTGCCAATCCACAGCCGCCGGTAAAACGGGCCGGATCTCGCCAAAGATCCGGCCCGTTCTTGTTGACCGGTTTGACCGTTCAGCGCAGTGCAGTCGTATAGGTCAGCGACCCATACGCCTTGCGCCGCCCGCTGCCCGTGGTCAGCGCGCTGGTGTTTTGCAGCGAGAACGACAGCGACGAGTCGCCCCAGCCATAGGCGATGCCGGTCTGGCCGATCACCTGCGATTCGCGCAGTTCGGCGCGGGTGCCGCCCGGCGGCAGGTCGTTGCTGATGCCGGCGTGCGAGAAGAAGTGGTCGCCGTGCACGGCCAGGTACGCCATCCAGCCACGGCCGAAAATCAGGGGATCGCCGCTGCGCGCCAGTTGCCGCACCGACGAGGCATAGCTGCGCTTGAGCGACGTGCCATACCGCAGCATCACGCTACCACCCACCGACGACAACATATTGCCGGCCTCGGCGCCGCCAAGCACGATCGCGTCCAGCGAAGGCGCCGCGCTGTCGCCATCGCCGCTGGCAAAGCGCACCGCGCGGTAGCGCTCGATGCCGTACAGCAGCCGGTTCGAGACCTGGCTGTCCCAGCCTTCGGGCCGGGTCGATCCCGTGATGCGGTGGATAAAGGTCTGCGCCTGGCGCGCGCCCGACGCCGGTCCGATCATGCCGAGGTTGAGGCTGAACATGTCGGCCACATCGCCTTGCACCGACACCTGCGCCGCGCGCACCCACAGCGCGCCCAGGTACGGCGCGTCCATCGGGTTCGGTTCCCTGGTGGTGATGTCGCGCGGCGTGATCATGACCTGGTTGAGCGAGACCGACGTCATCGCCGCCGGTCCCACGGCCAGGAATGGCGCGACGGGCGCCAGCAGCCAGTGCGGCGCCAGTTCGGTCTCGCCCGGTGCCGTGCTGCGCACGTAGGCGATGGCCAGGCCGTTGGTGTAGCCGCCACCGTCGGTGCCGGCAAAGACATCGTTTTGCAGCATCGCCGCCAGGTGCTTTTCCTCGGCACGGGTAGTCCCGGTAACAGCGAGGGTGCTCAAGGTGAGCAAGGCAAAGGAAATGCGCGCGGCAAGTGGTGTCGGTGTCATGATGAATAGAGGGATGGGATGGTTGGCGGAGTGCCGGGGCCATACCATCAAGTCTGAAGATCGTCTTGAGGCCGGTCAAGCAAACTTGTTATCCGAGCGTGAGAAAGGACACCGTGGAGGGAAAATGCTCATTACTTTGGGAGAGGTGCTGTACACCGGGGGTAAGCCCCCTCCTGTCCCATAGGCAGGTCACTTCGATTTCGGCTTGCGCGCGATGATGTCGGCGATCTGCTTCCTTTCCTTGTCGGTAGCCTTGCGCAGCAGCGTTTCGTGCTGTTCGGCCACCTCCAGCGCGCGCTCGATGTCGGGCGTGATCGCGGCCGACTTGCCGATGCGGTAGGTGACATAACCGGTCAGCAGGCAGGCCGCCAGCGCGCAGGCGATATAGCCGGCGTTCCACCAGGCGGCGCGGCCGTGGGCGCGCTGGAGGTCGCTGCAGACGTGCTCGGCCTGCCTGGTGACGGCGGTCAGTTGCGCCACGGACGCGGTCACGGCCCTGGTGGCCGCCTCGGTGGCCGCGCGCGCAGCTTCGCTGGCGCTCGCTTCCACGATGGCGGCGGCGCGCGCCTCCACCTGGGCGGCTGCGGCGATGCGGTCGTCGATCTGGTTGAGGCTGATATTCGCCATGCGGATCAGCTTGTCGCAGCTGGCCACCTGGCGCGTAAAATTTTGCAGGTCCGCCTGCAAGCGTTCGGCCTGGGTGTTGAAGAACTCGCCTTGCGGATGCGCGGTCAGGTCGTCTTTGTTCATCAGGGCTTCCGATAGAAAGGGGCGTGCTGCACACCGTGCAACACGCCCCTATCATACCGTTTTGGCGCCGCTTAGTTGGTGACCGTCAAAGTCAGGGTCGTACCGCTATAGGTTGGCGTCACCTTGGCAAAGCCCGCCACCGTGATGGTGGCGAACGTGCCTTGCAGGCGGCCAGCACCGAGCACGGTGATGGTATCGCCCGCTTTTGGCTTGTAGCTGCCGGGGAACTTGATGCTCAGCGCGCCGCCGCCGATGGTGGCGTCGCCAGCCACGGTCAGGCCGGCCTGGGTTGCGGACAGGGCGTTGATTTCCAGCATAGTGGCGCCGGCCAGCTGGGTGTACCTGGCCGCCTTGACCGGGGTCGCCGCATTGGCGACCAGGGTGCCGCCGCTCACGTACACGTCACCGGCGCCGAACGCGGTGCTCGAAATCGCTTCCAGGATGCCGGCGGTCAGCTCGGTGCCGCCGGTCCAGGTGTTGTTGCCGCCCAGTTTCAGCGCGCCCGTGCCTTGCTTGACCAGCTTGCCGGTGCCGCTGATGTCGTTGCGCCAGCGGTCGGCCGCGTGGAAGCCGCCCTTCGCTGCATCCATGTTGACCACGACATTGCCCTTGAAGGCGGCATAGCCGTCGGCCGCCGCGAACAGATTCAAACGGCCCCAGCCTTCAGCATCGTCCATCACCGGGTAGCCGGAAGCGAGCGCGGTGGTTTTGAGTACCACGCGGCGCTGCTCGGCGCTCAAATACGGCAAGCGGGTTTCGATCAGCACTTCGGCGCCCTTCGGCACCACCGCCGCTGCCGTGGTGCTGGCGATCTGCGGGAAGCCGTAGGTGCTGCGGCGGATGTAGTTGGCCTTGTTGGTCGCGTAGTCGGCAAAGCGGTCGGTGGTCAGCGTGCCCGATTGCGCAAACGACGCATAGGTGGTGGCGGTGGTGGACGTGGCCGCCATCAGCGTGGTGTGGGCCTGGGCATAGGCGTTGGCTTTCAGGGCCTGGTTGGCCGGATCGGCCAGGTTGCCGGCGACGACAGCCTCGCCGTGGATACGGCCGCTCAACACGTCCAGCGGCGAGTGCATGCCGGCCAGGATGCGCGATTCGCCCAGTTCCAGGCCACGGCTGAGGATTTCCTGGAAGCGTTCCGGCACCACGTAGGCCATCGCCAGCGCGTTGCGCATCGCTTCGGCCGAGTGGCCGCTGGTGAAGCCGCCGTCGGTGGCCGGCGTGGAGGAGCGCGCTGGCAACAGCGCCGGCACCACCTGCACCGCGCTACTCCAGCGGTAAGGACGCGCATATTTATAAAAGCGCTTGGCCGGTTCGGTCGAACCGTTGGCGCCGACCATGTTGACGAAATCGACCACGGTGCCGAAGTTGGCGTTGGCGGTGCCGCCCACGCCGTTGTTGTTGCCGCCGTCGTTGTACAGCACGGTGGTGGCGTCGGCCGGCACGTTATTGATGGTGGTAGTCTGCTGGGTCGAGGCGCGCCAGGCGGCAGTCAGCGGGCCCATGGCATCGGTCACGCTGTAGCCCTTGCCGCGGCGGTCGTCGAAGTAGGCCAGCGTGGTCTGCTCGGCGGTGCGGCCGGCGGTGGCCTTGACCACGTAATCGATATTGTAGTTGTGGACGGTAGCGTTGCGGATGGTGCCGCCGTTGGTGCCATCGTTCGGCACGCCGGTCCAGGCGGAGGCGGCGACGGCAGGGAAGGTGCCCACGGCCGGCGCGGTCTGGCCCGCATCGACCAGCTGGGTGAGCGGGGTCCAGATGTCGAGCATGCCGGCCAGCACGCGCACGCCGGCGTTGGTCTCGAGCGTGGCGTAGCGGGCGTCGCCGCGCTGGTTGGTGGCGATGGTGTCCACAAACGCGGTCACGGCTGGTACCGGCGCCGTATCGCCCGCGCCCTGGTCGGCCGGTGCGGCCGGAATGACCAGCGGGCCTTCATGGTAGGTGCCACCGCAGGCGCTGAGCGCGACGGCGATGCTGAGGGCGAGGATGAGCGGGCGGGGCGAAACGTGCATGTCGAGTCCAGGGCGGATGAAGGAGGCCATAGCGTACTGACCGGATATGACGTGCTTGTTACAACCGGGGGCGCCGGATGAAAAAAATTCCTGCATCGAGTTGTTTGCTACAATCATCGGGTGAAAAAATTCCTGCTCATTATTCTGCTGACCATCTTGCCGATCCAGTACGCCTGGTCGATGGCGGCCGTCTATTGCCAGCACGAGGAAAGCAGCCAGCAGCATCCTGCCACCCATTTCGGCCACCACGGCCACCAGCACCAGGCGCAAGCTGGCGACAACGAAGACCACAAGCCGGGCAAGACCAAGGCCCACAGCGACTGCGAAGTCTGCCACCACGCGGTGCAGGCCTCGGTGCTCGACGAGCATGGCGTGGCCGCACCGGTCACCGCCACCGGTTACGCGCCGCCGCTCACTCCCCAGTACCTATCCCATATTGCCGAAGGGCCGCCCCGGCCCAACTGGCTGCTCGTTGCTTAGAACCTATTTCGGTAGGGAGGCGCGCAAGCAGCGCCTCATTTCCCGCCGCGACAGGTTCTCCAGCGACGAGACGCAAGCTCTTTCACCTGACGCCACCGTCTCGTCGAATTTCCCTTTATCCTGGAGAATTCGATGGTCAAGTATTTCCTGCCGCTCTGTGTAGCGGCATGGCCGGCGTTCGCGCTGGCCGCAGCTTTCAATCTGCCCGCATCGGAGCCGGCCACGCCGCTCACCTTGCAGACCGCGCTGGCGCTGGCTGCCGACGCCAATGCCGACCTGTCGGCCGCCCGCCACGAGCTGTCGGCCACCGACGGCGCCGTGCAACAGGCCGGCTTGCTGCCCAACCCCACGCTCGAAGTCGAACGTGTCGATCGCAAGCGCGCCGACGACGTCCGTGAAACCACGTTTTTGATCAGCCAGCCGCTGGAACTGGGCGGCAAGCGCAGCGCCCGCGTGCAGGCCGCCGAGCGTGGCCGCGACAGCGCCGCTGCCGCGCTCACCGCGCGGCAGGCCGAGATCCGCGCCAATGTGATCGACGCCTGGTTTGCCGTGCTGGCCGCGCAGGAGCAACTGCGCCTGGCGCAGGAATCGTCGGAGCTGGCGCAGCGCGCGGCGCAAGCCACCGGCCGTCGCGTGGTCGCGGGCAAGGTCTCGCCGGTGGAGGAAACGCGGGCCAAGGTGGCGGCCGCCTCGGTCACGCTGGAACTGCTGCGCGCGCGCAGCGAACTGGCGGTGGCGCGAAAAAAATTGTCTGCAATGTGGGGCAACCCGTCGCCACGTTTCGAAAAAGCCGATGGCGATATCGACCAGTTGCCGGCGCTGCCCGACCAGGCCATGCTGCACCACCGGCTGGCGCAGGCGCCGGCGATGGCGCTGGCGCGCTCGGAACTGGCCAGCCGGCAGTCGCTGGCGCAGGTGGAGCTGTCCAGGCGCGTACCGGACGTCACCCTCAACCTGGGCAGCAAGCGCTCGGAGGAACTGGGCCGCTCGCAATTGATCGTGGGCTTCTCGGTGCCGCTGCCGCTGTTCGACCGCAACCAGGGCAATGTACTGGAGACTGCGCGCCGGTTGGACAAGGCGAGAGATGAACTGTCATCGACCGCGCTGCGGCTGGACTCGGACCTGGCGCAGGCGCGCGAGGATTTCGACCTGGCCCGCGAGCAGGCGCTGGCGCTGCGCACCGACATCGTGCCCGGCGCGCAAAGCGCCTACGCCGCCGCCACGACCGGCTTTGAAAATGGCAAATTCGGCTTCCTCGACGTCCTCGACGCCCAGCGCACGCTGCTCGACGCCCGGTCGCAATATCTGAACGCCCTGGCTCAGGCGCACCGCGCCCATGCTGCCATCACCCGCATCCTCGGAGCAGAACAATGAGCAAGAAACAAAAAATCATCATCGCCGTGATGGCGGTCATCGGCCTGCTGCTGGCCGCGTGGATCCTGGCGCCGAAACAGGCCGGCGAATCGCACGACGACCACGGCCACGACGGCAAGGAAAAAGCGCCGGCCAAGGCGGCCGCAGCGCCGCCTGTGGGCGAACTCGCGCACGCGCACGCGGATGCCCCGGAAAAAATCGTCCTCGACGCCGCCCAGGTAAAAGCCGCCGGCATCGCGCTGGCCGCCGCCGCGCCGGCAAAAATCAGCGTGGTGACATCGCTGCCCGGCGAGATCCGTTTTAACGAAGACCGCACCGCCCACGTGGTGCCCAAGCTGGCCGGCGTGGTGATGGAAGTGCACGCGGACCTGGGCCAGAGCGTGAAACAGGGGCAGGTGCTGGCGGTGATCGCCAGCAGCGGCTTGTCCGACCAGCGCAGCGAGCTGCTGTCGGCGCAGCGCCGCCTGGCCCTGGCATCGACCACGCTCGAGCGCGAAAAGCGCCTGTGGCAGGACAAGATCTCGGCCGAGCAGGACTATTTGCAGGCGCAGCAGGCCATGAGCGAGGCGGAAATCGCGGTGCAGAATGCGCGCCAGAAGCTCAGCGCCATTGGCGCCGGCGTTGGGTCTGGTTCCGGCCCCGGTTCCGGCTCCGGAAAAAACCTCAATCGACTGGAACTGCGCGCGCCATTTTCTGGCGTGGTGATGGAAAAACACCTGGCGCAGGGCGAGGCGGTCAAGGAAGACGCCATCGTGTTTACGCTGTCGGACCTGTCCACCGTGTGGGCCGAAATCGCCGTGCCGCAGCGCGACCTCAACCTGATGCGGGTGGGCGAGACGGTCACCGTCAAGGCCACCGCCTTTGCCGCCGAAGCCAAGGGCAAGATCATCTACGTGGGCGAGCTGCTGGGCGAGCAAACCCGCACTGCCAAGGCGCGCGTGGCGCTGGCCAACCCCGACCGCGCCTGGCGCCCGGGCCTGTTCATCACGGTCGATGTGCTCTCCGGGTCTGCCAATCGTAACGCCAATGCCGCCGATGCGGCGGTGGCCGTGGCGTCCGACGCGGTGCAGATGGTCGAGGAAAAGCCGGTGGTGTTCGTCGAAACAGCGGGTGGCTTCCTGGCGCAGCCGGTGAAACTGGGACGCAGCGACGGCAAGATGACCGAAGTGCTGGCCGGCCTCAAGCCGGGCGTGCGCTACGTCGCTACCGGCAGCTTCGTGCTGAAGGCGGAGCTGGGCAAAGACAGCGCCGAACACACCCACTGAGACCGGAGACCCTATGTTCGAACGTCTGATTCAATTCGCCATCGGCCAGCGGTCGCTGGTGATGCTGGTGGTCGCCGCCATGGCGGCGCTGGGCATCTACAACTATCAACAACTGCCGATCGACGCGGTGCCCGACATCACCAATGTGCAGGTGCAGATCAACACGTCGGCGCCCGGCTACTCGCCGCTGGAAACCGAGCAGCGCGTGACCTTCCCGCTCGAGACCGTGATGGCCGGCCTGCCGCACCTCGAGCAAACCCGCTCGCTGTCGCGCTACGGCCTGTCGCAGATCACCGTCATCTTCAAGGATGGCACCGACATTTTCTTCGCCCGGCAAATGGTCAATGAACGCCTGCAGGAGGCGCGCAACCAGCTGCCGGCCGGCGTGGCGCCGACGATGGGGCCGATTTCCACCGGCCTCGGTGAAATCTACCTGTGGACGGTGGAGACGAAAGAGGGCGCCAAAAAGGCCGACGGCACGCCGTACACGCCGACCGACCTGCGCGAGATCCAGGACTGGATCATCAAGCCGCAGCTGCGCAACGTGCCGGGCGTGACCGAGATCAATTCGATCGGCGGCTATGCCAAGGAATACCAGGTGGCGCCCGATCCGCAGCGCCTGGCGTCGTATGGCCTGACCTTGCAGGACGTGGTGGCGGCGCTCAACCGCAACAACGGCAATGCCAGCGCCGGCTACATCGAAAAGCGCGGCGAGCAGTTGCTGGTGCGCGCACCGGGACAGGTGCAGTCGCTGGACGACATCCGCAACATCATCCTGGCCAATGCCGGCGGGGTGCCGGTGCGCGTGCGCGACGTGGCCGAGGTGCTGATCGGGCGCGAACTGCGTACCGGGGCGGCCACCGAGAACGGCCGCGAGGTGGTGCTGGGCACGGTGTTCATGCTGATCGGCCAGAACAGCCGCGCCGTATCGCAGGCGGTGGACAAAAAAATGGTGGAGATCAACCGCAGCCTGCCGGCCGGGGTGGTGGCGGTCACCGTGTACGACCGCACGGTCCTGGTGGACAAGGCGATCAACACGGTCAGGAAAAACCTGCTCGAAGGCGCGGTGCTGGTGATCGCGGTGCTGTTCGTCTTCCTCGGGAACATCCGCGCGGCGCTGATTACCGCCATGGTGATCCCGCTGGCGATGCTGTTGACCTTTACCGGCATGGTCACCTTCAAGGTCAGCGCCAACCTGCTGAGCCTTGGTGCGCTGGACTTCGGCATCATTGTCGATGGCGCCGTGGTGATCGTGGAGAACTGCGTGCGGCGCCTGGCGCACGCGCAGGCGCAGGCGGGCCGCAAGCTCACCCGCGCCGAGCGGTTTGTCGAAGTGTTCGCGGCAGCAAAAGAAGCGCGCCGTCCGCTGCTGTACGGCCAGTTGATCATCATGGTCGTGTACCTGCCGATCTTCGCGCTCACCGGCGTGGAAGGGCGCATGTTCCACCCGATGGCGCTGACGGTGGTGATGGCGCTGGCCGGCGCCATGCTGTTGTCGATCACCTTCATTCCGGCCGCCGTGGCGCTGTTCATCGGCGACAACGTGGTGGAAAAGGAGCAGAAGCAGCTGGGCGCCTGGTATGGCCGCGTGCTCGAACGGGTGCTGGCCAATACGCCGGTGGTGCTGGCGTTTGCCGGCATCGCGGTGGTGCTGTCGGTGCTGCTGGCCACGCGCCTGGGCAGCGAATTCGTGCCGAGCCTGAACGAAGGCGATTTCGCCATCCAGGCGCTGCGCATTCCCGGCACCAGCCTGACGCAGTCGGTGGCAATGCAACAGCAGATCGAGGTCACACTGAAGAACAAGCACCCCGAGATCGACCGCATTTTTGCGCGCACCGGAACGGCGGAAATCGCATCCGACCCGATGCCGCCGAATATCTCGGATGGCTACATCATGCTCAAGCCACAGTCGCAGTGGCCCAAACCCCGTAAAACGCGCGACGAGCTGCTGCAAGATATCCAGGCCACGCTGGCGCGCCTGCCCGGCAACGGCTACGAGTTCTCGCAGCCGATCCAGCTGCGCTTCAACGAGTTGATCTCGGGCGTGCGCAGCGACGTGGCGGTCAAGCTGTTCGGCGACGACACGCAGGTGCTCAACGACACCGCCGCGAAAATCGCCGCCACCCTGGGCAGCGTGGCCGGCGCCGCCGAAGTGAAGGTGGAGCAGACCACCGGCCTGCCGATGCTGACCGTGCAGATCGACCGCGAGAAAACCGCGCGCTATGGCCTCAACGTGGGCGACGTGCAGGACACGATTGCCACCGCCATCGGCGGCACCGAGGCCGGTACGCTGTTCGAAGGCGACCGCCGCTTCGACATCGTGGTACGGCTGCCGGACGCGCAGCGCCAGGACCTCGAAGCGCTGCGGCGGCTGCCGGTGCCGCTGCCCAGGGGCGCGGCCGGCGTCAACTTCATTCCGCTCGGCGAGGTGGCCAGTTTTAACATTGCCCCCGGCCCCAACCAGATCAGCCGCGAGGACGGCAAGCGCCGCGTGGTCATCAGCGCCAACGTGCGCGGGCGCGACATCGGCTCGTTCGTGGCCGAGGCGGAAAGCACGCTGCGCACCCAGGTCCAGGTGCCGCCCGGCTACTGGACTGCGTGGGGCGGCCAGTTCGAGCAGTTGCAGTCGGCGTCGCAGCGGCTGCAACTGGTGGTGCCGCTGGCTTTGGCGCTGGTGCTGATCCTGCTGTTTGCCATGTTCGGCAGCATGAAAGATGGCTTGCTGGTGTTTAGCGGCATCCCGTTCGCGCTCACCGGCGGCATTGCCGCGCTGGCGCTGCGCGGCATCCCGTTGTCGATTTCGGCAGCGGTGGGCTTTATTGCGCTGTCAGGCGTGGCGGTGCTCAACGGGCTGGTGCTGATCTCGTTCATCCGCAAGCTGCGCGACGACGGCCTGACGGTGGAACAGGCGATTCGCGCGGGCGCGCTGGGCCGGCTGCGGCCGGTGCTGATGACAGCGCTGGTGGCGTCGCTGGGTTTCGTGCCGATGGCGCTGGCCACCGGCACCGGCGCCGAGGTGCAGCGCCCGCTGGCCACGGTGGTCATCGGCGGCATCCTGTCGTCCACTGCCCTGACCTTGTTGGTGTTGCCATTGTTGTATCGCCTGGTGCATGGCCGCAGCCAGCAGGCTGGCTGAGGCCAGCCCGGTGCGCGCAACACGGTACAAACGGTACAATCTGCGGCGCGCACCGGGCGCGGCCTTATTGAAGAGATCAGCAGATGCAGGAATTTGAAAAATGGCTGGCGCGGGTATTGTTACTCAATAGTGCGCTGGCGCTGGCCGTCAGCCTCGGTCTGCTGGGCGAGCCGCAGTATGGTGACGCGCTGGCCGTGCTGTTCGGCGTGGCCATGCTCGGCTTCCTGGCGGCCGTGCTCTCGCTCAAGCGCATGATCAGCGGGCTGATCGGCGGCATTCTCTATTACCTGCCCCAGGTGGGCGGCTATTTCCCTTACGACGGCAGCTGGCAGTTCAGCGTCAAGGCGGGCGTAAGCCTGGGCCTGGTGGCGCGCTTCGGCCACGGCGTGTTCGTCCTCAACATGGTGGCGCTGGCCTTGCTGGCCGCCACCGCGGTGGTGCTGGCCTGGCGCCTGCGTCACCGATCCCCTCCAGCGTCTTCAGCACGCTGACCCCCGCCCAACAGCAAGTCATTGCACTGTCACAATATTAATGCAGAGTATCATTTCACAAAGTTACAGAAGTGAAATACTGTTACGGAAACGATGTTTTATTGCCATTAATCAAGGTTAATTCTGTGAAAGTAATGCAAGGTAGTCGATTTTGCATCTTTATTGCCCCCTAAATATTGCGGAAAAGTTGGTTGCGGCAACGAGACACGGCATCAAATAAATTCTTTTCAGCAAGTAACTCGGCTATACTTCGCGCTACTTCGGGCGTTCCGGGTAGCTGGTCAGCTCCCCAGTGCTTGAAAAAAACCTATTTTATTCAAAGACTTATGTTTTTGAATGCGCAATGAATCAAGCTGCACTGGAATATTTTTCCTGACGGGAATAAGTTTACTTAGTGGAAGATTCGCGCCGGTCGCCCTGTAACCATGCTGCCGGCTGTCTTTCTCATTGGGCGCTTTGCCCCCGGATTCTTGTGGTGAATTAGATAAGTAATATTTTTTGCATATTGCGCAACGAAAAAAGCTCGTACCGTTTGCTAAAGTTAACATTTTTGTTGACGTAAAGAACGATACGAGCGCCTTGTTGCGACGGTAGTCACGGGTTGGTTGTAAATACATATTAATAAAACGGCATATTGCCACTGACGAAGGCCAACGACGACGGACAGGGCCGTCGTTAACTTTTGGACAGACATCGAATCAGCGCCTTCTTTTAGGAGAATTACAATGGGCTATTTCACCGGTTTAAGCACGCAAAACGTTGCCGCAATTTCCACCACGCAGATCGCTGCGCTGGGGACTTCCAATTTCACGGATCTGACGTCTGATCAGATTGTGGCGCTGACCACCGACCAGGTGATTGCGCTGCGTTCGCAGCAAATAGCCGCCATCTCCACCGGCACCATTTCGCGCATGGCCACCGAGGACTTCGCCGCCCTCACCACCAGCGCCCTGGGCGGCCTGACCACCGCGCAAGTACGCGCGCTGTCGTCCGACCAGATCGTGGCACTGACCACCAGCCAGGCTGGCGCGCTGACCACCGCGCAAGTTGCCGCCTTCGGCACCGACGCCATCGTCGCACTGGAAACCGCTGATTTCGTCGCCCTCAAGACCGCGTCGATCGCGGCCCTGACCACCGCCCAGGTCAAGGCCCTGACGACCAACCAGATCGTCGCACTGTCCACCGCCGCCGCCAACGCCCTGACCAGCCAGCAAGTTGCCGCCTTCACCACCGACGCCATCGTTGCGCTGGAAACGGCTGACCTGGCCGCCCTGAAAACCGCCTCGATCGCCGCGCTGACCAGCGCGCAAGTGGCCGCCCTGACCACCACCCAGGTGCAGGCGCTGTCCACTGCTGCGCTGTCGGCCATCTCCACGGCCAATATCGCCAACGGCCTGACCACCGACCAGATCGTCGCCCTGTCGTCGAGCCAGGTTGCCGGCCTGACCACCGCGCAAGTGGCCGCGCTGTCGACCGCCAGCATCGTCGCACTGGAAACGGCCGATCTGGCCGGCCTGACCACCGCCGGTGTTGCCTCCCTGCGCACGGCGCAAGTCGCTGCCCTGACGACCGACCAGCTGGTGGCCCTGTCCACCAACCAGATCGTCGCGCTGACCACCGCCGGCGCTGCCGCGCTGACCACCGACCAGATCGTTGC
>Ga0182005_1000155_pt1 | contig 47978 bp, 83 predicted proteins | sample Sormic07211103_1_FD_123021 | JGI IMG/M metagenome (GOLD analysis project Ga0182005, IMG submission 123021) | Rhizosphere microbial communities from Sorghum bicolor, Mead, Nebraska, USA - 072115-103_1 MetaG | ecosystem: Host-associated > Plants > Roots > Rhizosphere | place: USA: Nebraska...
GCAAAAGATCCTTTTGAGTTCGCCAAACAAAACGGGAAGCTTCTATAGCTTCCCGCTTCACCTAGTCCTCTAGATTCACCTCAAGGCCTTCCTCGTAATTGCTTACGGCGTAATTAGGAAGGCTAATCTCCTCCTCGTCATCCTCGTAACTCGGCCACTCATCTCGGTCTAGGCAATGAGCGTACAGCTCAAGAGCTTCCCGATACAAAGCCCGAGCAATCATCAGCGCGTCGGCGTCAGGCTTGTATCGCATGGCAGCGTGCGGCGATTGTTCCTCGACGGCGACCCAGCGCATAACGTCCAGCTTCTCGCCGAATTGCCATTCCCAGGCATCCATGTAAAGCGCGGCGCTGATGTGATAGCCGTAGTTGTTGATCGTGCGCGAGAAGTCGTCGCGGCCCGCTTTCTGGCACTTCTTCAAATCGACAGGCATCCCCGCATCAGTCAGCTTGTCATAGCGAACCTTGACCGGGACGCCCGTGATCGGATCGGTAGTGAACAGACTCAGCTCGTAACGACCAGGAGCCTCGATCAGTTGCCGGCAGTGACGATTGCGCAGAACACCTTTCTGCATCCCAAGCACATTCTCATACTCAGCCGATGTCAGCACGCGCTCTTTCGGATGATCCTTGCACGCAGCCTTATACAGCGCCGAAGTGCGCGCATCACACTCAACCACCTTGTAATCAGTCTCCCAGCGATCAGACTCGAGGATGCGGCAGTGAATCGCGCTGCCGATCTCCTTCGCTCGAGTCGCGTTGAACGGGTTCGGATATCGAAAGTGAGCAGGGCTTACTAGGATGCGCTTGAGTCCTGTGCTGCCTACTGCTGGGTCAGAGTGGTAGGCTTCGTTGCTCAAGCCCTCGTGCAGACCGTTTGCGAAGGTTGGGCGTTCTGGTTTTGACGGATTGTCGATAATCGAGGAAATCCAATCTTCCTGTACTTCTGCATTCATTGCATCTTGCTCCAGTATCTAGTCAATTTCAAGTAACGATCACGCTTAGCTATTTTGATTCTGCCGCCAGCGTAATACTTATCAGCCTCGCCGATGATTGCTGTCCATAGTGCGTCGCGGTAGGTCATCCCTTAATCTTCCGTGCAATTGCCATCATGGCTTTGTAGTGATCTAGCGCCTTTGCTTGTGGCGTATTCAGGATCTCAAGAACCATATCAGCTAAATCGTATGCGAGTCGAACCTTTTCAATTCGAATGCGCTCAATTTCTTCGTCAAGCTTTCCCATCGATAATCCCTCCGTTTCGTGTTCCGTCACTCTAGCCTCACACTTAATCGTAGTCAACAAAAAAGGCCAACTATTTCTAGCTGGCCTTTCTGTTCTCCGGAGAACTGTTTCTTAAGCAGCTTTCGGCTTCCTGATCTCTTTCGGCACTTTCGACTGGAAACGCATGACCAATTTCCGCAACCGCTGCTCGAAATCATCCTTATCCTCGTCGTTCAGGTTCTCGATGACGACAATTGCGTCATGCCAGAGAGCGCCGTTCATGTGGCCGGTGGATCGGAGCATGACACCTTTAAGCTCTGGGTCAGCAGGCTTAACCGGAGGCGTCGCAAGCTCCTTGCGCTTATCGGCCACCGCATCAACCATCTGCCGCACCGACTCGAATTCCATCACCTTCATTTCATACTTGAAGGCGGCGCGGAACATCGAGGCGTATTGCTTAACCGCTCTAGGTGCCGGAATCAGTGTCGAGCCAGGAACCGGACGGCCAATCACATTGGACCAGCCGTTCTCTTCGTAACCGATCATCAGCCAGGGGTTGAACTTCTCCAGTGTGTCTATGTTCTCTTCCTTGACTAGCTTCATAAAAGCTCCGGCTACATTGTCCAGCTTGTCGCCCTGCTCGGCGATCTGCTGGAGTACCAGTGCTTGCTTGCTTTTTGGAGTAGTCATGATGTGTCACCTCAATTTTAAGTACCTTTGGGTTGGGGCCAAGTTACGTTTTGCCTTGGCCTGTTGTAAGCATAGGCTTACGTGGCTATGCGTCAAATAACATTTTGTAACAAAGGAACGCCTCCTTAGCAGCTTCTGCTCCATGGCAAATTGCTGCGAACTTCCCCGACTTGTGCCAATTCTCCAGAAACGTTCGCTGCTCAGGCTTGGTCGTGGCTGACCACTTGCACTGCTTCATCTCGATTGCGCACCCTGGCCCGATGAAGAACAGAAGATCCGAAGCACCTTTAAGCAACCCCATCTTATAAAGCTGCTGGCGGTACTGCGGGCTTTGGTCCCCTTCGTTTGCGACGTGCACCATCATGGCCGCATGTTCCGGGTGATTGTAGCGAACCCATGCAACGAAGTCGATTTGCTCCGGAGTCTCTGGCCTGCACTTGGCGGGGTTAATCGTCGGGCGGTACAGGTAGTAGCCGCCCTTCTGTTCGATGCGTTCAATCATTCACCGCAACCCCTTTCTGATCCAGAGTCTCGCCGTTGTTGAACTTGCGTCGCCCGATGACAAACTTGGATTTATCGTTGATTCGGTAGGCAATATGCGTAGGCTTACTAAACGCAGCCTTCATGCCCAATATGGCATCCACCGATCGCATGACGTAAATCTTCGACTGCCAGGTAGAGCAGCGAACGTGCAGCTTCACGAAGTTGTTATACCAGACCCTCTTGGCCGTCTGACTGCCGCAGGGTGCGTAGAACTCAATCGGCCAGCCGTGATCAGGCTTGTCGCCTTCGAGGATGTAGCGCACCAATATGCCGCCGTTCTTTGTCTTGTCGAATTCCCATTTCTCGACGGGGACCAACTCTTGGTCGGTGTATGCCTTGTGCAATAGCTTCTCATTCGGGTCAAGCAACTGCTCGCCACACACTCGGCAGTCTCGTGCGGTCACGTCGTTATGCGAGCCACACTTCCGGCAATCCTGTTTAATCCAGAACCAATCGCAGCGAACGCCACCGCTCGAGATGCCAATGCAACGGCGCGCCTTGTCTGAGTTCTCTTCGTTGCACTTAGGGCAGTAGATAACCGAGCCTTCGCGCTTGGCTTTCTCGAACTGCGCTTGAGCCAGTATAGGGTTTTCGTACAGTGGCCCAAGCTTCTCCATTACGCCAGCATAGTCAAACACCATAGCGTTAGGCTTGCGACTGGCCGCGATCTCGTTTAGGCGCTCCTCTCGGCTAATTGAGTTCATGTCTACGCCCGATTCGATATGCAAGCGTAGTACGCGACCAATTGACTGTATCAACAACACCAGCGAGCCTACGGGGCGCAGGTAGACGATGTACTGCCAATAGCTAACGTCGATACCGGTAGACAGAAGCGCAAGGTTGATCGTGAACTTCAATTCCCCTGATCGCGCTCGAGCAAGGATGTCAGAGCGCTCGCCTTCCGGCGTGTCGTCGGTCACGATGGCCCACGAGCCAGGCGGCAATGCTTCGGCAATCTCTCGAGCGTGTTTGCGTGTCTGCGAGAAGATCAGGACTCCCAATCCTTCCGATGTACGGTGCACAACCTCAACCATGATGCGCTGGGTCTTGGTCGGATCGCCTTCGCGGAAGTGGTCTAGCTGTTCCTCGCTCCAGTCCTGGCCGCTTGTAGGCTGCTCAATGCTCGAGAAGTCAAACGAATCCTCTAGATGCTCCGGCCAGCCGAAATGGGGTTGCACCAACCAGCCTTCATCTATTAGCGACTCCGTGCTGACTCGAGCAATGCAGGATCCCCAGAAGTCACCTACAATCGATTCAGTACCACGATAAGGCGAACCAGTGAGGCCGAGTATGCGCACCTTCGGATTCAACTCTTGGAAATGCAGAAGCGTCCGCATCATCATGGTCGCCTCGTCTTCGTGGTCAACCTGGTGCGACTCGTCCACCAAGATAAGGTCGAACGCCGTAGACGCGAACGTAGTCTCGAGCGCTCTGGAGATTGTCCCCTCGGTAGCCGCTACCACGTTATGGTGTGCATTCTTGCTACCGAGCGATGCGCTGAAGTAGCTAACCTGCAATCCGACAGCCTCAGCAAATGCGCCATCCTGAAGAATCAACTCCCCTTGACGAGCCAGAATCAGCACTCGCCCCCCTTTGCTGGCTACGTGACGAGCCAAGAATGCAGCCAATGCCGTCTTGCCTCCGCCTACAGTGACATCCAGAAAAGCCGGAATAGCGCCATCCTTGGACCTGAAATAATCAACCGTCTTACCGAATACCTCTTCCTGATACCCAGGACGCAGCTTTAGCTCTGTCATACCCACTCCTTTTTTGAGGCTTCAATGGTTGCATGGGAAATAGTTTTCCGCAATTGTTTTTTGTGTCAAAGAATGGTGTAAGCTTGACACCCTATGACGCACAACGACCGGAGAGACGGAATGCAGTATTTGAAAATTGGGGATGTCGCTGGGCGCTTTGGGGTTTCTGATCGCACTATCTACCGCTGGATTGATAACCGTGGTTTTCCTCAGCCGGTCTGGCTAGGCTGCAACAAATGGAGGGTGTCTGACATTGAGGCGTGGGAGCTGACTCTATGAACGAAGCCGTCGAACAGGCGCTGCTTCGGTATGAGGATGCGCAAAGAGAGGTAAAAAGGCTCGGCGAGTTAGAAGACTGGACGCCTGAAGTAATCGACCAAATCACTGATGCGGTCAAGGCTGAAACACTTGCACACGAATTGTATCAACATGAGCTAGCGGAGTACGAGGCTAACAAGGAAGAAAACCCGTTACTCAAGTGGCTATCGTACGACTCAGACGCCGCGCTTGATCGAATCGCCAGCCAGCAATGGCTTATCTATCAGGTATTGCCAGTCGATGCATTTGGCGTTGTTTATGGTCCGTCGGGTTCTTACAAGTCCTTCGTTGGGATGGATCTTAGCGCATGCGTTGCTTCCGGGTTGAAGTGGCACGGTAACGATACTGATAATCCTGGCCACGTTATCTATGTTGGTGCTGAGGGTGCGACCGGCTTGCACTTGCGGAAAAAGGCTTGGGAGATTAGGCACGGCAAGAAACTGAACAACCTTGCGATCCTTGGCACGGCAGTAACCATTAACAAGCCGCTCGAGTGCCAAATATTTGTTGACTTGTGCCTAGCTGCTGCGAAGGCAATCAATGAGCCCATCAAGCTAATAGTAGTTGACACCCTGGCCCGCTCGTTTGAGGGTGAAGAAAACTCAGCTACCGATATGGGTGCATTTGTTCGTGCCTGCGACAACATTCGAGCGTCTACCGGGGCGACAGTACTGGTAGTACACCACAGCGGCAAGGATGCGGACAAAGGCGCTCGAGGTTCCAGCGCATTGCGAGCTGCCTGCGACTTTGAATTCAAAGTGGTCAGTCCAGCCAAGAAGGTAACAAAGCTGTCATGCACGAAGGCTAAAGACTCGGATCCGTTCGACGACATGACGTTCAAGCTGAACGTGGTTGAGATCGGACGCAAGGATAGCAAGGGGGTTGAGATGGGTAGTCTTACGATGACCCTGAGTAACGATAGCGGCCAGCCGTCGAGGGACGATCTTTCTGGCAGTCCTCAGATGATCAACAACCTTATAGCGCACGAAATGGCGCGCACTGGCGATGACTGGGTGTTCTATACGCCGTTGCGTGACTCGTTCTTTTCGAAGATGGGCACTGATAAACGTGACAGCAATACCAAAATGGCGTGGGACCGAGGAATCAAGAAGTTGCTAGCAGATGAGTGGATTATCAAGGATCTTAACGGAAAGATTACTCGTGCAGAGGTCTACTAGGTTGTATATACATTTGGTCACAAAAGTGGTCACAATTGAGGGTCTTGGTCACACCCCTATTTGTGACCATGGTCACAGTGGTCACAAGCTATGGTCACAATGATGTGACCACGCAAACACCTGTTATCATTGATGTATTTTCAGGTTTAAAAAGTAGTTGTGACCACAGTGTGACCGTTTCCTTAGTGGTCACACACCTACCTCCAGTCTTTAGACGGAGGGAGTTGTGACCAATGGCGCTCCTGGCAGAAAAGCAATAGCCAGAATTTCCTGCAAATGTGCTTGACGCCAACCCAGCAGCACCGTAAATTGTTTTCACATTCAGAGCATTCGGTAGGGGAAGGAAATGAAACTGGCAACGTCAAATAATGAAATTGGCTCAATCCTGCATCACTCATACGACGAGAGAGAAACGTTCACGCTTACAGGAAAAGGCGTTTCGGCGAAATTCGTTGCCGTTCGGCTAAACGCTGAGCCTTGCAGGCTTGAGACTGGTCGCTGGTTCACATCTCTTGATCTGGAGCAGGTTAGCGAGGTTGAAATTTTAGAGCCATGCAGTACGGAAGGCCTGCCGCCAGTTGGCTCTTGTGCGTGTGTTTATGACCCTGAGGGCCTGCTTATGTATGGAGCCGGCGAAGAGGGCGAGGTGGTTGCTCACGTTGAAAATACAGCCGTAATTCGTATGAGCTACGGGCTTGGATGCTTTGTGGCCAAGCATCTGCGCACAAAAGAGCAGATTGAAGCGGAAGAGAAATCAGAATACATTGAAGATGCTCAGCGATCTCTTGGCGTAGGCTTCGGAACAGCGCAGGCTATGTGGTTTGCCGGCTACCGTAAGTAAGTGTTTTCCAGAGAACAGTTAAATTGAGAGTTTGGAGGGGTGTGATGGCTTGGTGGAAATTGTTTTGGAATCAGGTTGAAGATCCTCAGGACAAAGAAGAAGTCCTGGAAATTCCAACGTCAATTGAGAAATACATAAGGGAGCCTGTTCGCTGCATAGTTGACGCAATGATTGTCGACAGGAAGCGTTTTATTTTCCAGGTTGAACACAGCTTTGGGACTACTGCGGCTTCTAAATACTCAGTAATGGACATTGATACAGGGGAAGAGTTTTTTGTTGGAAGTTGTTGCGATTACAGATCATATTCGCTTGAGACATATTATTCTGGGCCATCGTGGGCGAATAGCTATGAGCTTGAGTGGGCTGTTCAAACGCTTTATGAGCATTTCAATTCGATAACAGCAAGGGCTAAACGCATAAAAACCATCCGAGAACGCAACCGACTAATCGAGATCTACGCATGACCCTAACCGACCTACTCCCCCTCCTAATCGCCATCTACGAAAAACACGGCGACCTACCACTCGCTACAGGCTTCGACGACCATAAGCCTATTGTGGGGGCGCTGGTTTCTGAGTTTGAGAAGACGAGCGAACTTGGTAAGAAGGGTGAACGTTTCGTGGATTTTTACTGAGGGATAGATGATGGCTCAGAATTGGCTGGTTAATTTCAGTGACAAGACTGGTAACAAGATGGCGGTTGTGCAGGTTAACTGTTATCAGGCCCCACGAGCAGTTTCTATAGCTATGGGCATGCTCAAGAAGCGCGACCCTGAAAAGCACGATCTGATCTTGCGTGAGTCGTTTTCGATTATTATTGAGGACGCCTAGTGATGGAGGAAGTCATGAGTAGCAGAGAAGAGTTTGAGGCGTGGTTCAAGTACAACTACAGCTGGTTTATTGGACAAGGATCGCCGCAGCACGGCTTAGAGAGATTTAATGAGCATGGGCTGCCAGGTTACGCGCGAGAAATTGCACATCACGATTGGCGAGTTTGGCAAGCCTCCCGAGAAAACGAATCCGACATCCTATCCGCCCTCCAAGCCATAACCAACTCCGGCCCCAACGAAATACCGATCAATGAGGCGTTTGAGATGGCGCATAGGGCGATTGAGCGGGCTACTGGAGGGAATGTATGAGTGTCTATGTGGATGACGAGCAGATCACGTTCGGACGCATGAAGATGAATCACATGATCGCCGACACAGACGAAGAGCTGCACGCTATGGCTGACTTGATTGGCGTTCAGCGCAAATGGCATCAGAAAGCAGGTACTCCGACTAGCCACTACGACATATGTCTGTCAAAGTCTGCATTAGCCATCAAGCATGGCGCAAAACTGATAGATCGCGAGCAATTGCGGGACATAATCAACCTAAAGAAAGCTACAACAATTCAATAACTTGTATACAATCCTGACCAAATAATCGCCAAGATCCCATATATTGGGATTGTAGGAATAATGAACGACATACGCGCAAAGTTTGAAGAGATTTGGCCGGTGCCTGAGGGTGTTGTATGGGACGGACTGTATGGCGGCTATTGGTTTTTGGTTAAGGACAATGAACGATGCAGAGAATGCGAAGAGCTGAATCTACGCCTCGACACCTTCACCCGCTGCCAGGAGACGACTGATGTTTATGTCGGACTGATTGAAGAAATGATTGCGGATCTGATGATTACGCACGATACTGGATTCAGCGCTTCTGATTGGGTCAATCGCGCAAACAAGGCAATGGGGAAATTGAAATGAGCAGGCCTCAAAGGACATACCTGATCGCATATCACATCGATAACAAGTTCGGCCGATTCTTCAATGATCGCCCTGATGACAGGGCGCCTAATCGATCAGAGATCGAGGCGATGGAACTTAAGCTTAAGGAAATGCATGGCTCCACGTTCTGCGTTATCACTCACGTTAGCCGGATTGAACCTGAAGACGAGGCGCGACCATGAGCACACTACCAGGACAGATGGAATTGCCTACCGTGATTGATCATCGTCGCGCACCTGTTACCTACTGCAACATCATGAATACGCCAGATGGATTACCGGAGCGCATACATGTGCGCGCCATAGAAGACACCCACAAGCCAGCCGGAATACGCCTGGCTAAGATGCTCAGCCAATACGACGATTCGCCCTCATCGCAATTGTGGGGCGATATTCAGCGGTTGGCGCGGGAAATACTGAAATGATCGAGTTCTTCGCGATATGGGGAGTTGCGATTATGGCTTGCGTGATTGGAGAGGTCGCTATGAGATTCTTTGATAATTTACTGAATTGATTTCTTGCTTTCTATGAAAAAGGCTCCTAATGTGAGCCTTTCTTTTTGGATTATTTTTGGAGGGGTTATGAATATTTCAGAGCAGAAATTCGAAGAGTGGCGGAAAGAGCAGATTGGTAGCTTGATTCGAATGGGCTACACAGACGCAGCAAAAGCATTCCGCGATCTAGGCTCGGTTCAGTGGGCTGGATGGCAGGCAGCTTGGAAGCAATCTAGGGAGTCGCTGGTGATTGAGCTGCCCCAGGTTTCCGACTACTTCGACTCTTCTGAATACCCGCACACTTGCGACACGCTTGAGCGTGACTTGCGCTTATCCATTGAAGCATACGGCCTAAAGGTGAAACCATGACCATCTCAACCACAACCCTAAAAAACGCAGCCCGAGCGATTGAGTGTGACCTGTGGACTGATTCGGATGGCGCTAACTACCTGGCTAAGGATGGGGCTATTCTTAGGCGGTGGGAGCCGGCAGACAGTGATGGTGATCCATTCGGGCTGATGACAAAGCTTCGCCTGGACGTTGGATATTTCCCTGGATTCGCAGAGGTGCACGTTAGCGACGAAAGGGGCGACAAGATCTTCATTGCCAAATATACGGACGACATCGCACACGACACAAGGCTGGCTATCGTTGAGTGCGCTGCATACATCGGAGCCGCAATCTATTCTCCGGAGAACCCTTAATGCCAGCGCTGAGCATCCTAGGGCTAACTCTGGAGGCCGATATCCATTACGCGCACACAGAGCCAGCCACGCAGCACGAAAACGGCTACAGCGAGCTTGAGTGGACTCTTGAATCAGGCACAGACGAAATAGGCGAAACAATTTCTCGAAAAGGCCTTGACTTAATCTCGATCCAGTTCCAAAGTGACATCGAACGCGCTATTTGGGCGCAGATAGGGAGATAACAATGAGTACAATCACAGTAACCCAAGCACGAATCGCACTCGAAGCCGCGCACATGGCTTTCGTCTCGGCAGATATCGAGCACCCAACAGCGACCCATATCGCCAAAGAAGCGCTGACCAATGCGCGACACGAATACTGGAATGCGTGTGCTGCGTTCTGTACCAAGCTCGAGTTCGCCACGGATCTGGCTGACGTACACGACGCGTTGATCACTCAGGGGCTTTGGACATGAGCGAGTTGCAGCCTGGGATGTTGGCGTTGGTTATCCGAGACGAGGTGGCAGAGAATCTAGGAAAGATAGTAACCATTGATCGCTTTGTGAAAGATGGTGATGAGCTGCCAGACGATACGACCACGCTCGGAAGCGGCTGGTTAGTTATCGGAAATGGTCTGCTTTCAGAGCTGATGGATGACGATGTATCATGCGGGTTAGTACCAGATGATTTCGCAGTTTACGAACCTTCTGCGCTGCTACCGCTACCACCACTTGCCGACCCGCTCGACGTAACCCATAAGGAAGAACTGCATGCATGATCTGATTATCAAGGCGATGAAGGATAAGGGCTGGTCAGTTGGCCTGATCGCCTCAAGGACAGGGATTAACCAGAGCCGTTTAGAGGATGGAAAACTGGGCGTTAGGGAGCAGCGCCAGCTTGCAAGAGTCGCAGAACAGGAAGCCGGCGTGAATATCGATGAGCTGGAGGATGAGGAATGAGGGCGTTAGCTAAACTGTTGTTGCTGATTGTGTGGGTGTTCGGCGTTGTAATCGCTAAAGGTTTCTGGTCTACTTTCTTCGCTTTCTTTATTCCGTTTTGGGCCTGGTATCTTTCCGCCGAAACAGCACTTAAACACTGGGGCGCACTATGAAATCCACCGAATTCCTACAGGCAGCAATCGACGTTCAGGCTGAGCGCGGCAAGCAGTACGACAAGCCGAGTGGTGAGCGGTCTATGGCTGCTACCGTTAGCGCATTCAACTGCATCACTGGCAGCATGCTAGAAGAGTCTGACGGCTGGATGTTTCTAGGCCTCCTTAAGCTCGTCAGGCAGTCGCAAAACCCCGAGCAATACCATCATGACTCCGCGCTTGACTTCGTGGCTTACGCGTCGCTGTACGCTGAGGCAGCTAGCGAGCAGTGTGGGCAACTGGAGGCTAAGCGGGAAGAGCCTTCGCATATTATTTCGGCTATTCCCAGATGGGATGATGCGCCGTTTTGGGCTACTCACTTGATGATGGCTATGTTCGACGTGGTTGGCGAGCCGAAATTTCAATTCGCTGCAAAAAAAGGAGATGTATATTGGGGTGGGCCGAGAATCCATATTGCTAAAAGATTTGCAACAGAAATCTCGCTAGAAAAATACTGGTATGCCATTGATGAGCGCCCAACGAGCACAGCCCAATGACCGAATATAACGAGCAGCGCTAAAAATTCAATCAAGGCCCGAAACAGGGCCTTTTTATTGCATAATGGATTTACACAAGATCGGTTGAGGGATGAAAATGCAAGAGCTTCAGTGGTGCATGAGTCAGGGCTACACGAATCAACAGGCGGCGGATCATCTTGGGATCAATGAGCGTACTGTGCGCAGATGGAAGGCGCGAATTGCTAGCGAGCCAGCGCAGGAAGCGGCCAATCAAGAGCAGGCGGACACCTACGTCATTACATCCGCAGTCAACGCTACAAAGGCGCATAACGGATTCTTGGCATCGCTGCACACCTACTGCCAGGCTAACAACGCCAAGCTGATCGTTCTGCCCATGCGCTATCGCAACCCTACGCGCAAGGAAGAGACGCACGACGACTACTGGGATGCTCGACTGACTCCGTTCATCGTCAATCAGCGCACCAAGCTGTGCCGCGACGTTGTGTTGCTGGCCGACATCAAGGTTCAACCAACTGCAATCAACCCACTGCAAGGATGGCTCACTGTATCTGGCACCGACTCCGCAATCCTGGCTCACACAAAGGTTGCGCTCCAATCCGTGCCTACGATGGTTGGCGATGACGCTAAACTCGTGATGACAACTGGCGCCTGCACCGTTCCGCAGTACTCAGACACCAACGCCGGCAAGAAGGGCGAATTCCACCACACGCTAGGAGCTGTGATTGTCGAGGTAGACAAGAAAGGCACGCACCTTCGTCACGTCTTGGGCGAACGAGACGGCTCATTCATCGACCTGACTACCAAGTACTCCCGACATGGCGTTGAGGCCGCGCCTGATGCGTCTGTGTTGATCCTTGGCGACCTACACGCTAGACAGGTAGACAGTAAGGCTCTAGACGCCACTGAGCGCCTTGCAGCAGCTATCAACCCTAAGTCTGTATGCCTGCATGATGCGCTTGACTTCTCGTCGGCTTCGCACCACTCAGGCTACTTCGAGCGCTTCAAGCTGCATATCACCAAGCAGAACAGCATTCTGTCTGAGCTGAAGGTGACAGCCAAGATCCTTGACCGCATCTCTATGTGGACTCCAGAGATCGTCATGGTCGGTTCCAATCACAATGAACACTTCACGCAGTACCTGTCGAAGTACGAAAACGCGCTAGACCTTGAGAACGCGCTGGTCTATCACGAGACTAAGGCTGCAATGTTGCGTGCAATCCACGAAGGCTCGTATCTTGACCCGTTCAAGTACTGGGTTGATAAGCTGGCATCGACTCCCGAGGCTATTCACTGGCTGCGTCCAGGCGAATCATTCTCGCGTCACGGTATAGAGCTAGGTTTTCATGGTCACAGAGGTCCGAATGGCGCACGAGGCAGCACGAAAGGGTTTAGCAACATCGGGGCTCGCACTGTCACCGGCCATAGTCACTCTCCAGCGATCATCGATGGCGCTTACTGTGTAGGCACAACCAGCAAGCTAAAGATGGGCTACAACGAGGATTCCCCATCATCCTGGCACCATACGCATTGTATTGTGTACGCAAACGGGAAACGGGCGCTTTTGCATTGTGTATCAGGCAAATTCTTTCGCTGATAATGCTTGACCGCGCTAACCACGCGGTCTAACCTTCACAAATACACGCGCAGGAGGGCGCACCATGTTTTATCTAGGTTTGTTCCTAATCGTTATAGTGATGGCAGCACTGTTCGTCTTCAGCTCACTGCTGATCGGCGTAAGGATCACGACAATAATCTGGCTTACTGCTTTAGTCGTAATGGCATTGTTTACTTTCGGGTTTTATCAATTGATGGGTGGGACGTTATGATCGCAGTTATCGTGAAATGGCAAGAAGGAAGCCCCGCACAATTCAAACCAGGCCAATTCTTGGTCTACGAATCCGGCGATTATTCGCTTGTAGGCAGCAATACGGCTATCACGTCAACGCAGAAGATCGCCAAGCATACGACGCTGATTGAGGGGCATGAGTTGGAGTGGTTGCAGTCGATGGCAAATGAACGCTCACTAGGAATTCGTAAATGACAACCATAATCGCAATCTACCTGGCAGTCGGGTTCTTCTCGTACTGGCCGGCACTTTACAACTGGGATGCGTACGAACCTTGCGCCGAGGTTCGCTGGTATCACTTTATCGCCGCATGGGCTCTCTGGTGCGTCTGCTGGCCTATTCGTTATGCGCAAGATGTCTGGTATTGGTGGAGGGCTAAGAAGTGAGCGATGAAGCCTATCTTCGGCTATTCTGCATTCTGGTTTTTATCGCTGGCGCATGCAAAATTGGAGCAATGATGTTATGACCACAATCAACGACCTTGACCAAATCAACACAATGGCGATGATGACCATGTGCGAGCTTGGGTATGCGCGGTATGAGCGGTTTCGCGCTGGGCTGAAGATGGATGAGGAGGCTTGCGAGAAGTTGAGGCAGTTCGTTCATTCCAATGCTGATCGAGAGCATGAGCTTGAATTGCGAATTAAATGCGCACCGATGTACAGACCTATGGCATACTAGCCACAAGCGAATACCCCTCCTCGCTTGAAGCACCTTTAGCCAGTCGTGAACCGTCCGACTGGCTTCTTTTTGCCTATTAAATGGCAGTTTTTACGAAAAACAGGCAGAATATGTGCAGTTTTATGCATGTGATATCATTTCTGCATCCGGCGACAATGCCAGCGCAGGACTTGAAATCCTGTTAGCTTCCGGATCGGATTGGGAGATGATACCCGGTCGCCGCAACACACGCCCCAAGCCTATGACTTCGGTTATGCTCAAATCGGGGCGTTTTTATGTCACGTGTTCGGTAATTCAGAACAACTGAAAAAGTGATATCACAAAGCCACCGAACTGAAACTGATATCATTAGGTCAAATTAGATACATTCCATAAATTAGACCTTGATGATGTCCAAAATGCCAGAGAAAGACCCGAACAACTGGATTGCCTTGTGGCATAGCATGCCCGACACCGTTCGCGCCTCCGTTCTCGGCCTGCTTCTGGCCTTGATTATGGCGTTCAAACAAGACGGGCGAACGATGAGCGAGCGTGTGACAGACGTGCTGGCAACCCCGATCCTTGTTGTGATTAGCGGTTACTCACTACAGGCAATGGGATTTAGCGAATCGCTGGTATTCGTCCTTGCTGGCGTATTCGCTGGCTACGGTATCGGTCCAGTTAAGGCCGTACTAAAGCGCTGGCTGGAAAAGAAAGTAGACGGCGCCTGATATACTAGCCTCCACAATGGAGGCTTTTTAATGGCTAATAGACCAATCGTTCACACAGGGGATAAGACCTCTACTGTCGGGCGCTCAAGAATGTTTGAGACGCCTGATGATTTGCGTGAGGCTTGCTTAGAATATCTGGCTTGGTCACACGCCAACCCTCTGCAAGAAGAGAAACACTTCTGTTCGGCTGGGCAAATCATGACCGCCTACATGAGCAAACCTCGCGCCGTAACAATCGTCGGCCTATGCCTGCACCTCGGCATCCATCGCCACACATGGCAAAACTACCGTATCAGCGAAGAGTTCGATCTTGTCTGCGATGAGATCGAGGACCGCATGAAACAGTACAAGTTCGAGAATGCCGTTGCTGGACTGATGAACCCTACGCTGATTGCGCGGGATATTGGGCTGGTTGAGAAGTCAGAAGTCAACAGCACAGGCACCGTCACGCACGTCAACTACTCCCCCACAGACTACAAGCAGGCCGAACTAGAGCTGGGGAACAAGCTCGATGACCTCGACTAATAAGCTGCTTGATTGGGAGGATATGAATTTTGCGGACAGGCTGATACTCAAGCAGAAGTCCGAGAAATCATTCCTTAACTTCACTCGCATCTGGTTTGAACTGCTTCAGGGTGATCGCCTGCTGGTTAACTGGCATCACAAGATGATGGCAGCGTCTATTGACGACCTGATTAACGGAAAGCTCAAGCCTGGCAACCTGATCGTCAACATTCCACCAGGCGGCACAAAGACAGAGTTCTTCTCTATCCACCTGCCGGCCTACATCAATACAAAGGTTCAGTCCAAGAAGCTTCGCAGGTTCCGCAATCTCAACGTTTCCTACGCTGACTCGCTTGTACGTCGAAACTCCAGGCGCACGAGGGACATTATTGCGTCCAAGGAATATCAAGAACTATGGCCTTCGATCTTCGGCGTTAACCAGGCTGAAGAGTGGGAACTGATCGACGACAAAGGCCGATCAGTAGGGCAGACCATAAGCAAATCAGCAGGCGGACAGATTACAGGCGGTCGTGCTGGATACTTCGGGCCAGAGTTTTCGGGCTGTTTGCTATTTGATGACCTGAACAAGCCCGACGACATGCTCTCGAATACGAAGCGTGACGCCAGCAATGCGCGGCTAACCGGAACCTTCCGCTCTCGTCGCGGCGACAAGTCCAAAGAACACCCTACGCCTATCGTCTCAATCCAGCAGCGTCTCCATACGATGGACGCTACCGGCTTCATGATGGCTGGCGGCATGGGTGTTGAATTCAAGAATATCGCGATCCCTGCTCTAGTCACAGAGGACTACATAGCCACACTGCCCGAGCCATACCGGCAAATGTGCTTGGATACGGTCAAGGATACGGATTCAGTAGAGAAGGGCGGCGTTCGATACTGGTCATATTGGCCAGAGATGGAGCACGTCAACGACCTCATGTCTCTTTGGGAGCGGGACGAGTACACGTTCATGTCACAGTACATGCAACGACCTCAAGCGCTCACTGGCGGCCTTCTTGACTCGGCATGGCTGCAAAGGTACGAACAGTTGCCGCAAATGCAGTGGAGAGCCGTATACGCGGATACAGCGCAGAAGAAGGGCGAGCAGAACGACTACTCGGTGTTTGAATTGTGGGGCCTTGGTGTCGATAACAATGCCTATCTGATCGACGTTCGGCGCGGCAAGTGGGATGCAGACGAACTAATCACAACTGCGCAGAACGCATGGGCTGAATGGTCGTCGTGGGATGGTGGACATATCAGGCATATGGCGATCGAAGACAAGGCTAGCGGCACCGGCCTGATTCAGACGCTGACCAACAAGAAGCATATCCCTATCAAGGCAATCCCTCGCGGCCCTGACAACAACAAGGTATCGCGCTGCTTGGATATCCAGAGTTACGTCAAGAATGGGCGCGTGTTCGTGCCTGCGATTCTGAATGAGGACGGCTATCCGATCATGCGCACGACCGATCACAACGGCAAGCAGATGGCTAAGACTGACTGGGTGCTGCCGTTCCTGGCTGAAGTGGCTGACTTCAGCGCTGACGACTCGCATAAGCACGACGATCAACTCGACCCCCTCTTTGACGCTGTGGCCGAGATGCTGATTGAGCAGGCACCATCAGGCGGCGTATTCCTCCCAGCACGCATGCGACGGTAACTGTTCTCCGGAAAACAGTTGACGACGAGCCTAATGTCGGAAATAATCGACTCACATTGAACGGAGGCGGTAAAGATGGCGACGGTTAAAGAACGAAAGCTGATGTCTGAGATCACGAATCTCGCGCTTGATGTAACGCTGGCAGGCGGCGAGCACACAATTGTTGCTAGCTACATCGGTCACATTCATGCTTTTGAGATGCGAGTCTTGCGCGGTATCACTCAAATCAACAAGAGCGCAGAGTGGGCGCATCTCTCTGGTCGTCACGATATCTGGACCGTCAAGGATTCAGTTGAGCGGCTTGAACAGATGCTCACAGAAGTAAAACAATACCACCCACAATTCGACGCGGACGGGGTTAAGTTATGAGTAATTTGAATTGGCCGGAATCAGCAACTCATTACGGCTCTGAAACGTTGCAGTTTAATCCTGGTTTCTATAAGAAGGATGGAGATAAGTGGCTATTCATGAGTGAGTGTTTTGCTCCGAAAGGCGCATGGAATCCAGCGAGCAAAGAAGACAGTCCTTCTCGTTACATTGAGCGACCGACTGCACAACCTAAGCAATGGTCAGGCCCGCAAGATGGGTTGCCGCCGGTTGGTACGGTGTGCGAGCTTTCCGAAAGCGTTCTGCTTGCGGATTCTGAAACTTCTGACTGGTTTGAGGCTGGCACAAAGGTAGAAGTTGGCGGACATGCGATCTTTGACGGCGCTACTGGCCCTGTCTGCGTCATCTGTGTTGTCGATGAAAACTTCACCGGGACTATTACCGATGGATGTCTTCGCCCAGCAAACACCGCCGAACAACTAGCCGCAGAACAACGCGAAACCGCAATCCGCGAGATCATGGATATTGCCGATGTGGATTGCCGGGTTACTGCGGCTCGACTGGTTGATGCAGGGTTTAAGCGGGAGGTGGTTTGATGGGTATTGGCTTTCAGATAACTATGACCGCGCTTGTTATTGCAGCGCTTACCATCTTGTTTTATGATCATGCGCCAAATTGGGTAAAGATGATCGGCGGCATTGCATTCTGGTGCGTTCCGATTGGCATCATTATTCAGATATGGTCGTAGCAATATGTACGCTGAGACATTCGATGATCTGTATGACGCAAGATCGGCAGCAGATGAGCTTGAGTTGGCCGGATTCACAGTTAACGTAATCCGTCTTAGAGTTGGCTTTGCTGTTTTCGCAGACTTATAAAACCTCAAGGACTTGACAAACACAAAAACACCATCTCCCATCTGCCCACGATCCATAAACCGTGGACATTTGAGATTTGGTGTTTTTTCATTTGTCAAGTTTGCGCTTGGCTCTCTCGATGATTCCGGGGGATAGTGGGTTTCCTTTTGAGTCAACTAGGACTTCTGTAATTCCACATTTGCAATTTATTGAGGCGCCTGGAGTATTAGCGTACCAATCTCGCTCCTCTTGCACTGTATACAAGTGCGCGTGTCTTGCTCTGTGATCCTGCCTTGTAGTAGGGCTGAGAGCGCTCAAGTGCATAACCTTTGTCTTGATACCTAGATCAACCTGAGCCGCCTGAGCCTCATCCATGCGCGCCTGACGAAACGAATTCGTAACCTCAGTCCGCGCAATCCGCTCAGCACGAGAACGGTTAACTCCTGTGCGCTCCTGAATGTCCTTTGCGATCACTCTAGGATTCTGGCCGGAAATCATCCCGCGCGTCAAAGTCTGCGCTAGATCAGATTTCATCTGCTGACTGAAACCCTGCATCAGTTCGAATTCGCGGGCGGCTAGAAGACTGATGCGCTTGCGGTATGGCGGGCTGAATAGGATGGCGTCTAGGGTTGGCTTGGTTAGCGCGTACAGCTCAGATTGGACGGTTAGGTTGGCCGCAGTTGCCGCAGTACCTTGAATATAACTCGGCTCGACGTATGCGCGCATGCTCCAAAGTTCAGCCTCTCCACCTTCCAGCAAGATCAGATTGCAGATGCGCTCAATCTCCGAGCCAATACCAGAGAGAATAGCCTGATCAAGCTGGAACTGGTAGGTGCTGGCGTTTATCTCCAGAGCGTTCAGGGTGACGACGGTGTAATGCTGCTCGCCGAGGATTCGCAGCACTTCCTTGCCGATTGCGTTAACTCGTCGGTCGAAGTCCTTCATGAATCGGCGTTCGCGAGTGTCGGTATTGGTCGGATCTGCGCTTGAGCGCGGGAGAATCGGTTGACCTGGCATTTATAAGCACCTTTTTCAGTAGCCATATTGTACAATGGACGTGCGACTAGGGCGGCCACCCGAAAATCACCTCATCAGTGACTGTCGCAAATCCTTTCGATGACCTCCTGATGAGAGCGGCATGCGCATATCGTACGAGCAGCAGATTGAAAGAATGAGAGCACTTTCTCCAGAAAGAGGCTATGTATTTTATGGCTTCTGCGGTGACTGGCTTGGAAGTAAGACTAAATGCATATTAGAGTGCGCTGACCACGGAAGATGGGATTCTACGGATATAAACCATTTCTTGACTGGACGAGGATGTCCTAGGTGCGCACGGGTAAATCTTGAGAAACTAATACACCCAACGAGAGATCAGGTCGAGCGGAAGGTTCAGGCTGTTTGCGATGCAGAAGGAATAAGGTTTTCACGGTGGCTAGACGACACTAGAAAATCTAGCAGCAGAATAGCCCTGCTATGCGAAACGCATGGTGAATACGTCAAGAACATAGATAAATTCCTTAATTCCAAGGAGCGTTGCCAGGCTTGCGTGAGGAATGGATTTAATCGGACTATTGATGGATTCTTGTATCTGCTTGAATCCGAGTGCGGATGGTTTTACAAAATTGGCATAACGAATCACCCTAAACAAAGATTCACCCAGCTAAAGCGAGCAACTCCATTTAAATTCAGTGTAGAAAAGTTGCTGCCAATGCACGGATCGAAGGCGCACGAGATAGAGATTGACGCGCACAAAAGATTCGAGAGCGCTAACATGGAAGGATTCGATGGCTGTACCGAATGGATCATGAAGAATATTTCAGTTTCTGATTACATAGAAGAACGGGCCAATTAAGGCCCGTTTTTCATTGCGCTTGTACTGATGGATCATCGGGCGGATTAATGTCGGGTAGCGGTGGCAGCTCAGCCTTGTTCTCTAGGCCAGCCACCTCGCGCATCTCTTCAGCGGTGAACACCGGCTGACCACTTGCAAGCATCTTGCTGTTCACGTCGGCCATCTTGACGACAATGCTGATCTTCTCGTCTTTGCTAGCCTCGGTCAGATCATCCCAGCATACCGAGTATTCCAGAGTCAGCAGAACACCCAAGCGCATCAGATGATCAACAAACGTCTCAATGTCCGACGAAAGCAGACTAACCCGACGACCCTGGCAGCGCTTGTTAAACGTCTTCTGATCCTCGGTAGACGCCCGCTCGCCAGTCTGGTTGCCAACGATGATCTTGGACGGAATGCGGATAGACGCGCAGAAGGATTGCAGGGAGACGTCGAAGGCCGGGATAGGATCTGGAACGTTTGCTACCAGAGGCGTTACAGTCGCGCCCTTGGTGATAATGGTCTGGTCCTGCCCCCTGTTCATCCCAGCAGTGACATCATCAAAAACGTCCTGTAGCTCTGCCTCCGATACGCCGTGAGCCCTTGCGATTGACGAAAGGTCTACGTCTTTTTCAAAGTTGATGCCTAGCTGACGGCTAGCGTTCTTCAGGAAGGATTCGCCTGACCCGCCAAGCACTTTCTCCATGTTCACGCAGTCGTTGAAGCCGGCTTGCAGGAATGGGATACCGTTGCGGATATCGCCAATGACTACGACGCGATCAGGGTGAACAGTGATGATTCGGCCTGGCTCGCCATCTTTGTTCGTGTTGAGCGCGTTTTCGGTGTAAATGAATTCTTTAGGGTTGCCGAAATTGATATCTGCTGGATTATCGTACCAAGCCGACACCCAAATCTGAGCCTCCCAAGCCGGGATCAGGTTGATCAGCTGTTGCTCAGAAGCCTTGCCAACTGGCTGATCCCACTGCTTAGAATCCTTGAATTGCAGCAGGATGCACGAATAACGCCCAACGAGACGGCGCATATCAGCATCGCGGAACTTTTCCCACAGCTTAAGGCGCTTGGCTAGCTTCTTGAATTGCTTCTCCCAATCAGTCGGAGCCTCGGCGCGATCTTCCTCGTCGCCTTCGATAACCTCTGGATCAGTCGACCAGCAGTTCTCGTTGAGCGTCATTACCGCACCGTGAGCAATGCCGCCGCGCTCAAACAGGCGATAGTAGTCATTGAAGCAGAGAGCATGCTTGTAGCCGTAGCTGCACCAGGCATCAGGACGCTTATTGTCAATCCCGCCCATCAGCAGAGACTGGCGGCTCATCACAGCCTGACGCTCGCTCAATGCCGAGTTCAGCGCCAAATCTAGTGCAGGCGTGCGTTTCACAGTCATAAAATAGGGCCTCGTAAATTATCCCTATTCTACCATTGACGCGGATTCGGATTGAGGCTAAGGTTTGCGTACTTTAAATGGAGGGTTGGACGGATGAAATTGGTTGAATTGTTGGCTAAGGAACTAAAGGAATGGCCGGAATGTATCAATAAGTTTACTTGCGATCCTGATGGCGAGATCAGGGGCACTCCGATGACTGCCTATGACTTCTATCCTGTGGGCCACGTAGATCTAGATCATCGAACCAAGAATCTAGCTGGGCTTGGCGATGACCTGCCTTTTGTGGACCGCGCCCAATGGCAAGCCGAGCGCGACCGTCAGAAGGGTGGCGAGTGGAAGCGGCATCGGGGCGGCGTTCAGCCTATTGAAGACGGAGTTAGCATCGAGGTTCGTCATCGTGACGGTGAAATTGTAGCCACAGAAGCATGAAGCAAAGGCGCAATCCGCTGGAAGCGCACAGGCCAACCGGGCGATATCATGGCCTTTCGAATCATCAGCCAGCCACAAGCGGAGGAGCCAATGAAAGCTAAATTTGACGGGGTAAAGCTTGAGTTTTCGCGTGACGGCGTTAACTTTAGTGAAATTGGCACGACCAGCCATGACTATATTGCTGAGCTTGGCATTGAGCCAAAATGGCAGCAATCATCTGCCCCCCTTGCTTGGCGAGACACCATCATCCACTGCCAAGCCATCATCGAAGACTGCGAGCGCGAGATTCAGCGGAACGTTGACTTGCTGGATGCTGAAGGCTTGATGATGCAGACTGATAGCAAGAAGGCTATGCAGCATTATGATTGCCGCGTGATTGGCATTGAAGACTATCGCAAGTGGAAGGAAGGTGATCTTGTGACTTGCAAGGTTGACTATAATCATCAGTTCACAAAAGGCCGCCAATACACAGTAACTTCGGTTGGCGAGACTCTTGGTTGCGGACGAGTCAGTGTTTTGTTTGACGACAAAGGCGCCGCTAACGGATGGCTTGCTAATCAGTTCGAATTCCACAGCCGCCCATAACCCCTAACCATCCACCAAAGCCCTCCTAACCAGAGGGCTTTTTTGTGCTTATGGTAAAATGATTGTGCGGATAGGGTCATTCCTGAAAAGCTGAATCCTAACCAGCCTTCCGCAATATTTCGTTAGGTCATGCTGTAGGGGCGTGAATGGAAATTATTGGTCGAGTCAAAGCAAGGTCAGTAGGTCTTGAATTTTATTTCACTGGTGTCGTCTGCAAAAATGGCGAGATAGCCAAAAGAAGGTCGTCAAACACCAGATGCACGTGCAGTAAATGCATGAAGCAAAAATCAATCAGTATGAGCGCATACAACAGCGTTTATTACGATAAAAACAGGGAAAAGATAATCGCGGATGAGCGGGGCAGAAAGTTAAGGGACCCTGCCAAGCAATCGGCGTACATGCGATCCTATAGGGCCAAAAATCTTGAAAGAATCCTGTCATACAGGAGCGAGTACCACGCAAACAACCGAGACAGATCTAACCAATACTGCTCAGCAAGGCGAGCAGCGAGAATGAAAAGAACGCCTGCGTGGTTCTCTGAGCTTGATGATTTTATAATGTCCGAGGCCAATCATCTGGTGATTATCAGAAGAGAGGCTACAGGTGTTGAGTGGGAGGTTGATCACATGATCCCCCTACAGGCTAAGACCGCTAGCGGCCTGCATGTCGGAGCCAATATTCAGGTTTTACCTATGTGGTTCAACAGGTCAAAACGCAACAAGATGATATTTACTGAGCCGTTTGAGTGGATGTCTCAATAAACCCTATAGTCGGTGATGCATGAAAAAGACACGCGTAAACATCCTAACCGCAGTAAATGCGGCCTCGGTAACCATCAAGCGGCAAGAGATTGAGGGCGAGAAATACACCATCATTCAAAACGTTCTGTGGATGACCGATGAGGTGGTCCTCAACGGCGGCCTGTACTCTGCTGAAGAGAACGAAAAGGGCTACGCCTCCATGGACGGAAGGATCATGCCCATGGGTCACCCTGAAGTTAATGGCGAGTATGTTGCTATTAGCTCTCTTGACAACGCCGACGTGGCAGTTGCCTTGGGCAAGCATTATGGTGGCGTGCATGCTCAGAACGTGCGCAAGGAAGGATCAGACTACTTTGCTGACGTAATGATCAATGATCGCGTGGCTAACGCTCATCCTGATGGTGTATTGCTGCTGAACTGGGCCGGCGAGGTTGAGTCCGGATCTAAGCCTGCTCCGATTCATATGTCTACTGGCTTGATGACCAATAGAGTGCAGGCTAACGGTGAGTCTCGTGGCAAGAAGTACACGTGGAAAGCCTTTAACCAGGCATACGACCATCTAGCGATCCTGTTTCATCAGGCAGGCGCCGGTGGAGATGACATTGCTATCGCGGTTAACTGTGAAATGGTGATTAACTCAAATCTTGATGAGGCAAACGAGGAAGCGCTTGATAACTCTTATGGCGAGAAGATGGAGCTTCTTAGTTCCGCCGTAAAGGAGCGATTCTCGCTAGGCGATAGCTACGCATACGTACAAGATTTTGACGGTCAGGCCTTGGTTTATTGCACTCCCAGTGGTTTATTCAAAATCTCGTACCACTTCGAAAATGGAAACCCAATCCTGACCGGTGAATCTCAATCAGTAGTTGCTAAGACTGAATACATGGTTAAGAACGAAGAGACACTATTTGCGCGCCTTCTGGAGCGTTTTAAATCTGTAGTACAATATTCCAGTACGAAAACCACTATGCCGTTAAAGGCAAACGAAACAGAGGAAGTCGATATGACCCCGGAAGACCTTCAAGCGGCGCTTGATGCTCAGGCTGAGAAGATTAGCGGTGCGTTTAACGCAAAGCTTGACGCTCAATCGGAGATCATCGCTTCGCTGAAATCTGAAATGCAGGCCAATGCCGAAGCCGGCCTGAAAGACAAGCGCGCCGCAGTAGCAAAAGTTCACGGCGAAGTTGTTGCAAACGCCTTGAGCGGTGAAGCTCTGGATGCAATGTTCGCTAGCGTGCAAACCGCTGCCGGCCTGTTGTCTGGCTCTCCAGATACCAACGCAAAAGACGAGTTCGAAGGCTACAGTCTGAACTCCGCTGATCAGGAGGCCAAATAATGGCTAACGTTATCTGGCGTGGTCCTGTGCATCTCGCACAGCCTGATTCGCGCACCTTGAAGACTGGCGCAAGCATTCTGCCTGGCCTGGCTGTTACCGTGACTGCTGGCGTGTTCCAGTTGGCCGCGACTTCGAAGGTTGACTACTTCATCATGCACAACCGCGCGTACATCGGCGAAACCGTGGATACCGCTGTTCCGTCCGGCGAAACTGGCGAAGCATTCAAGCCTGTTCCGCAGTACGAATTCAACGTACGCTTTGCTGCTGCTACCTACGCACCTGGCGCCGTACTCAGCATCGCTGCCGGCCAGTTCAAAGCCGCAGCAACCGGTGAAGTCGCTGTAGCTGTATTCGACGAGGCCGCATCTCGCGCAATCAGTGCAAACGGTCTTGGTGACGTTCGTATCCTCGCTAACTCCTACGTGGTGCCTGCATAATGCCTATTCTGACTTTTAACAAAGAGCAAGAGGCTGCCGTAATCGGCAAGCGCCGCGCTCACAACGCCCGCCAGGAACGTCTCGCACGAGATAGCGAAGGCGAGCTGATTGGTAACGCCTACACCATCCCTCGTGATGCTTGGGCTACCTACGACCAAGATCTGATCACCTTGCAGCGTGCTGCGCTGGGTGTTTTCACCGACTTGTCGAGCCTTCAGCGCAACGTGCCAATCGGCAAGGTTCTGCAATACTTCTCCAAGGTTTCTGATCAAGGCGAAGTGAATAGCTCGATTGATGGCCGTAGCCGTGCGAAAGCAGACGCTCCAGTCATTGATTACGAAGGCACCCCGCTTCCGATCTACGACACCACCTTTACCTTCGGCTGGCGCGATGTTGAAGCCGCTCGCCAAGACGGTGGCTGGCAGTACTTGGATGCCGCTACTCGCGACAACGGCAACCGCCGTATCGTTGAGAAGCTGGAAGACCTGGTGATCAACGGTGACACCAAGTTCAACGTAGCAGGCAACCAGATCTATGGTCTGCGTACTGCTCCGGGTCGCGCTACCGGCCTGTTCGGTAACTTCGACCTCGTGTCCGCAACCGGCGCTCAATGGGTTTCGGCTGTCACCAAGGTGTTGCTCGGCCTGCAAGCCAAGAACTTCTACGGCGGCGCCACGATCTACTTGAACTACGGCGATTGGTTCGCTGCATCGGCTAACGACTACGTTACCGCCGCGCCGCAGAACACTATTCTGGCTCGCCTGATGGCGATTCCTGGCATCGTGTCCATCGTTCCTTCGACCTCGGTTCCTGTGAACGAAATCCTCGCCGTCGTGAAAGAGCGTCGAGTGGTTGAGATCCTGACTGCGATGCCTGTTACCACCATGCCGGTTGAACGTAAAAACTTCACCGACGAGTACAGCTTCCAGATCATGACCGCAGTAGCGCCACAATGGAAACGCGATTATGCTGGTAACGCGGGCTATGCCCAGTTCACCAAAGGCTAATCCACTGGGTTAGAATAGGGGCCTTGATTGGCCCCTTTTTTATTGGAGTGAAAATGAAAGAGTTCATCATTACGCAGAAGGGATACTTTGTCGACGGCGTTGAGCAGGAGGTTGGCTCACGCATGAAGTCCGAAGAATTGCCAGTCATATTGGTTGGCAAGGCTGTAGAGATCGAATCCGAGAAAGTGCTAGAAGTAGCAACACCAAAGCGCGGGCCGGGTAGGCCTCCGAAGGAATGAAAAAAGGCCCCTGATTGGGGCCTTTGCTTTAGATCGATCTTGCTGCTTGCTCGTTTAGCCTGTCTACATCGTCTTTGCTTGGTTGTCGCGGAATGCCAGTCAGCGCGCTAATCAGCTTCGGAATCAGGACTCTCTGAGTAAAACTCTTGCCAATTCCGATTTCGTAGATGCTACCAAGTGCGTGCAGGAAAATGATTTTAGTGATGTGAAGATTCATTGCGATGACTCCTTGGGCGTGTAGCTTCCTATTGTACTGACTCGGCCCCACTGAAGGGGCCAAGGTTTAGATCAGGATAAGCAGAATGAGCCATAGCATGGTCGTGTCCTCGGTTAGTAGTTGATGGGATTCCTGATTACAGAAAGCTCAGGACTCGTTCGTATTCTTAGTTAAGGCGTTTTGCTTCTTCCTGCGCCTCTGCTTCGTCGCCAAAGCTATCGATCAGCATCTTGTCGCTCACGATGTCGAATCGGTCTGCTTGGTGCTTTACAGTGAAATTCATGATTGACGCTCCATTAGATTAAGAAATTTCCTTTAGGCAGATCAAGGCCTCTAGCTAAAACCTGCTTAGAGACGTCTTGAAATCTGGTCCTGCATGCGTTTCGTGCGGATGCTTCTTGTCGGTACGAGTCGCCTTCTGCCGCGTTGTAGTAACTGAGGTTGTTTGCTTCTTTGACGTACAGATCTAGCAACTCTTGGTCGTTCACCTTCTTTCTCCTTTAGTATTGGTCAGCGAATCGGCCTTCGCCTTGACGCATGGTGTGTTCAGTCCAGTTACCATTGCATCCGCATTTGCAGTGCCGAATAGCAGGATCGATTGCTCGCTTGCCTTCTTCTACCCTGTCGACCTTGCCACCTTTGTTCTGAAAGGCTTCCATCATTGCCGCTAATTCTGCCTTATTCATTTCTGCGCCCCTCGTGTCTGATTTGCCTCGCTTGAACTTTAGAGTAGACAAGTATCCAATCTACTGCAAGTGAAATGTTAAAATGACATCTAAATTTAAGCGAGTTCCGACGAATGGCAATGATCTACGAAATCCCACGCGGCAATCTCGAATCGGGGCCGATGAGCCTGGATTACGACTCGGGGCTGGCTACGATCCAGTATTACGCCGACAGGGGTTGCGACGATCTCGGTTAGTCCTACGCTGACTGGCGAGAATTTCAAGGTCGTCTATCAAGAAGCGCTGGGGCAGTGGTCATTCAATGGGCCGGTTGCTCGGTTGCGAGTTTCGCTGGCTGGCACGAATGCTGTGACTGCTGCTCTGAAGGTCTGGCGTGGTGATGATGCTAGGTCTGGCATTCCACCAGGCGCATTCTCCGGTCTGCGCGCAATGACGGTCCAGTACTATCCAGAGGCTAACGTTAAGAATGGATTGCAGTTCAATCTGCGAGCTGTATGGCCGCTTGCTGACGTTATCACTACCGGTACGTCTCGTAAGATCTGGTTTAAGACGAACGCCAAGCCGGTCATCGTCAAGATTCGCGACTTCCAATACATAGCTGAAGAGCTGAAGCTTGAACTGTTCCAGAGCCCGACCGGCGTAACTGGCGGCACCGATCTTCTGGTGCACAACTATAACGGCGTGAACCCAGTAGCTACCACCGTAGCAGCGAAGAAGAATGTCACCATCACGAACAACGGAACCCAATTCGACAACAATGATCCAGAATATTTTTTCGGCAGTGCGAATGATCCTCAACGGCAATCTGCTACGGCATTCCCTATTGGTCGCGAACGTATCTTGCCGGCTAACACTGAGTTCGCTGTAGTGATCAGCAATACCGGAACCGGTAGCGCTAGGGTTCAGTACTACCTTGATTTTTATGAGGGCGGAACGGATCTGCCGCTTTCCTGATGGCGTAAAAAAGCCCTCGTTTAGAGGGCTTCTTCTTTTACTTTCCTGACGCTAGTTTCGCGGCGTATTCAATCAGGTAGATCTTTGGAGCTAGCCAGATCTGGACTATTGTCTGGATATCTACAATGATTCCTACAACAAAAACAACTGAGAGGAAACCACCAATAACCCCAAAGAAAATTGTTGGCGCCTCTGGATCGTCACATGATTTCCAAAATCCATTATCTGCCTTTGCGTAAAACCTCCAGAAAGCGATGTACAGACCAACAAATACTGACAGCATTACAGCCTCAACACCGGCCCATGCAGCCTTGTAGATAAGAAGCTGCTGAATTACATCGGGCAGCTCAGATCCTAGAAAAGAAACGCCAGAGTCGATTCCCTGCATGGTTTTTGTGATGATTGCTGCTAGTGCTTGCTGCAATTGCTCGTTCATTGAAACCTCCGTTTTTGATTGTTGGAACTCTATAGCCACCGCGAATCCGCGTCAAGCAAAAATGCTAAAATGGACCAAACTATTTTCAGGTGGCGAAAATGCCGACGTTAGAAGAGATTAAGCAGTATTTTTTGGCGTACGGCATCCCCGTTCCACCAGATTTTATTTTGCAACTTTGGGTTGATACGGTTGGAGTGATTCAGCCATGTCTTGACGGCGCAGGCTATCCGGCATCCACGCAGATGCTTATCTACCTATACCTGCTCGGATTAACGGGCTACGTTAACGTTGACAGACAGATCAGTTCTCAGGCGGCCCCTAGCGGCGCCTCTCAGTCATTCCGCTGGGGATCTTTCGTTGATCGCTACCGTTCGCTGCGATCACTGCTCGGCACGCTAGACACTAGCGGCTGCACTGCTTCCGTAATCCCTCCAGAACCTGGCGCATCTGCCGGCCTGTGGGTTTCTACTGGTGGGAAGTGCTGCTAATGGCCTTCATGTCTGCGTGGTACATGATCGACACCGCAACCGTGTACCCAAGGATCGCAGAAGGCGATTGGGGCGGCGGAGTAACATACGGAACCCCATACACAATCCTTTGCGGCCATGAAGGCGTATCGCGGCAATCACGCGATACTGAAGGCGCAGAGTTCGTTACTCGTGACATCTACTACACCGGCGACACTCGGCCCGCCTACCTAGACCGCATTGCTTACGGCGACACCACCGCTCAGGCATGGGATGCAGTACAGGCCGCAGAGATTCGCAAGATCGCTCGTCATGGCATGTCTGCTATGGGTTATGAGGATGAGTACGATCTGGAGACTGCATAATGCCGGTGCGCGGACTCAAGGAGGTAAGGGCGCAACTGAAAAAGGTTTTTGGTGATATATCTGGACCGAGAGTCGAAAAGACTCTGACAGAAGTCTTGATTATTGCTTCTGGATATGCAGCAACAATGACGCCAATCGACACCAGCAATTTGATCAACAGCCAATATCGCAAGATAACTGCATACGGCAATAGAGTAGTTGGCGCAATCGGTTACACGGCAGCTTATGCGGCAGCGGTTCACGACAAGCCCGGAACACTGCTTGGAACAAATACGCCTCGCTCAAAGTCTGATCCGTCTCGCGGAAACGTGTGGGATCCGGATGCAGAGCCAGAATTCTTGCGCAAAGCCTTCGAAGACTCTGATGCAAAATCTGATATCGACGCAGCCATTAAGCGCGGGATGAAAGTCTAATGAGCCACACACCAATCAACCTATTCCGCGACTGGCTAGAGGCTTACGTTTCGACTGCTGGCTATACAATTAGTCGCGGCATGTGGGAAGAGGCAGGCACAGGAAGCGCTACAAAGAAATTCGTTGCCGTATGGTCTGACTCTGGACGCTCGCCAAATGGCGAAATTCAGTATCCGCATATTCGCGTGATCGTTACTGGTCGGGCTAATGGAAGGGCTTTAGGTGATACAGAGGCCGCCGAACTATTCATTGAGTCGCTATTCGATGCAGCCATTGCCAACTTCTCTACTAGCTGCATGATGCAAATTCAAGCGCTTGGAAGTATCCAAGGTCCGTACTACACGGAAACCAACAGGCCATGGCTAGAAATCAATTTCGAGCTTACGTGTTAAACTATTGCTTGAAATATACGCTCAGTTGTGGGCGATACTCAACAACCTTATAGGAGGCGCCGAGAATGGCCCTTAACTGTGCAAGTTCTAAATTCGTAGGTAAGAGCGTTCTCGCAGAATTTGCTCTAGCTTGCGGCGATGTTGATCCGATGACGCTGACATGGCTTCCGCTGGGTGCCGCTCGCAACAAATCGCTGACTATGAGCGCCGACACTGTTGATGCGACCGCAGACGATTCTGTAGGCGGCTTCCGTGACACGCTGATCACCTATAAAACCTTCGAAGTGTCTATCGATGGCGTTACCAAACGTGACGACGGCACTACCTCGAACCAACAGTTGCTATTCGATCACTTCGTCACCGACCCACAACCGTACATCTGGTTGCGCCTTACCGGCCCAATCAACACCGTTATTGGCTTCTGCATTCTTACCGAATTCAGCCAGGAGTTCCCGTACGACGATATCGCCACTTACTCCATCACCGCAAGCGCAACTTCGCGCCCGGGTGGCTTGGCTAGCGTTATCGTTGAAGACACTCCGATTTCCGTGACGTCCGTCGTGACCACTCCAGCAACTGCTAGCGTTCAGGTAGGCAATGTGACCAACATCGATCACGTCGTTAATCCAGCCGCTGCTAACCAGGAAGTAACCTGGACTTCCAGCACTCCGGCGAATGCCACCGTAAACTCTAGTGGTCGAGTTACAGGTGTTGCAGTCGGTACATCGACGATCACCGCAACATCTGTGTCTGATCCGACCAAGACTGACACAACCGTCGTCACCGTTACCGCATAAAGCAGCAGATAAAAAAGCCCCTTAATTGGGGCTTTTTTATTGCTTCAGATTTCTTTCTTCGCCAGCAAAATATACTTGCTTGGCTCTATGCAGGCAAAGCGAGGATCTGCCGAAATAGACCGGTTGTACTCGTTATACGCCTCAGCCTTCTGGAAGCAGTCAGCATCACTGACTACCGACTCCCTGCTAGTCAAGTCAATGTAATCGCAGCCAACGTCAGAACACAATCCAACCACCAGCATCAGAGTAAGCATTTCACATCCTTAAATTCGTTTGAGTTTGCCGAGTATATCCATGATTCGGAGCGCGTCAATACCCGCGTGTTAAAATAGTCCAATTATTTATGGACGCAAATCATGCGCGCAATCGTCAGCATTGGAGAGGTTGGGGTTAGCTTTGGCGACCTTGATTTCATCTTTCGGCCATCACTCAAGGCAATGGATTCTCTAGGATCTCCATCCGAGATCGTGGAAAAGTTCAGCCTTCTGTTCTCAGCGCCAAAATTCAATCCTATCTGGCCTGTGCCTGCGTATAGGGCGTGGGAGCGCGAAGTCATGGCTACGGCGTATGACGTGCTTATGGCTTGTTGCGATGACGACGTAACTCCGCTGCTCGGCCATATGGGTAGCAAGTGGGGCTCGTTCGTTCCTGGCGCCATGCCAGCGCAAGACATGGTGCATATTGCTAGATCTCTCATGCGTCACGGGATCATCGGTCTAAAGCCAGAAGGTGTTTTGGCCAAAAAGCCGAAAGAGGAATACGTTCACGAGTTCAAGGCTCGCGAGTTCGTGGCTCAGGCAATTGCGCATCTTGGACTGTCTAGCGTCGAGGCCTGGCATCTGACAATGACTGAGTTTTCTGGCGCCATGCAATCCAAGTTTGGAAAACCAGAAACGCTGCCCCCAGCAGAAGAGCATAACGAAGCAATGTCGCGCCTCGCAGAAATCAACAGATTGCGTCAGTATCAGGTGAAGAAATGACTATCAGTGCCGGATCCATCCAATACCAAGTTGAAATCGAGACGGCGCAAGTTTTAACCGGCTCGCAGAACGTCAACAAGAGCCTGGACGGCCTGCAAACTGGCTTCAATAAAACCGACAAGGCAGCAGCTAACTCATCCAAGAGCATGAACACTCTCGGCAAGAGCATGTCTACTGCCGGCGGTGAGTCCTCTAAATTTGGTACGGCGATCACTCCGTTGGCTGGCGCAATCGCCGGCATCGTGTCCGTGCAGGCTATTGCTAACTTGCAAAAGCTAAGCGAGCAATTCACTCTGCTCGAGTCCCGCGTTAAGCGCCTATCTGCTACGTCTTCTGATGCAAAAACAAACTACGCAGCCCTGATCCAGATCTCTTCCGCTGGTGGCTCTGACTTAACGACAACCATTAAGCTGTGGGAGAGCCTGACCGCCTCCCTAACTAGCCTTGGCGTCACTCGTGATCAAGTCCTAAGCCTGACCGACACCCTGCAAAAGATTGGCAAGATTGGCGGTTCCAGCGCCGAAGAGATTAGCGCTGCATTGCGTCAATTCAGTCAGTCTGTAGCAGGCGGCACTCTACGCGCCGAGGAATTCAACTCAATCATTGAGCAGATGCCAGAGCTTGGTCGAAAAATCGCTGACGGCCTTGGTATTCCGTTCAATGAACTTCGTCAGCAGATGCTTGACGGCAAGCTTACGATTGACCGCGTACTGACTGCCATTCAAGAGCAGACTGGAAAGGTTAACGCTGAATTCAAGAACGTTCCTCGCTCTGTTGGTGACGCAAGCAACGCAATCGTCAACTCGATGGGCGTGGCGATATCCAAGATTGACCAGGCTGCCGGTGCTTCTCGTGCACTGGCTAAAGCACTGGATGCCGTAGCTCTAGGTATCCGCCTGTCTTCTGGTCAGCTTGATGATCAGCAGCAGCTAAATAAACTTGTAACGGAGCGCGCAACTGCTGAGCAGCAGTATGCAACTCAAATCAGATTCGGGTTAACTAAAACAGCGGAAGCAACCAAGGCTCGAATTGATGGTTACAACGCTGAGATCCAAGCTATCCAAGATAGAAAGGTCGCGCAACAAAAGGCAGAGAACGACAAGCTTAAGATTACTGCGCCTACAAACGCACCAAAGACTGATTCGCAAAAGGCTCTTGATGACCTAGCTAAAGAAGCTGAGCTAGCCAAGATTGTTGGAGTTGAGCGCGCAAAACTACAAGCCATACAGAAGCTAGGCGATAAGGCTACGGACGTAGAGAAGGCAAAGGCTGCTGAACTTGCTACATCCATTTACAATCTTGAGACAGCTAGAAAGGCAGAAGGCGCGACCAACAAGAAGGCCAAAACCGAAGCAGAACAGCTAGCAAATCGTGCGGCTGCTGCGGAGAAGAAAGGCATTGACGACAATATTAAGGCATTCCAAGAGTTAGGCGTACAGCTTGCCTCTGTTGGGCAGAATGCTCGCGATGTTGCCATGCAGCAAGCCGAGCTTAGCCTGAACAAGTATGCCACGCCTGAACAGATTAAGACTGTTCGCGACATGGCTGGAGCTTTGTACGATCTTAATCAAGCCAAGTCCAATAAGGCATTGCTAGGTCAGGTTGATCCGGCTGCTGGCGCGCAACAAGGCCTAGAAAAGCAACTCAAAGATCTAGACACTCTCAAGCAAGCCAAGATGCTTAGCGATACTGACTACCTTACATTTAAGGAACAGGCCGAGACTGATTACAATCAGCGCATGATGGAGATAGAGGCCGCTAGGTTCGCGGCTCAGTCTGCTGGCAATCAGGCACTGATGGATGGTCTTACTGCGCTAGGAACGGCTGGCACCCAAGCTCTTGGCGGTCTACTGTCTGGCACCATGAGCCTTCAAGATGCGCTCGGTAATATCGCCAACACCGTACTGAATGCCGTTATTGGCTCGTTCGTTCAGGCTGGCATTGAGTGGGTTAAGCAGCAGATCGTTATGGCTACTGTTGGCCAGGCAACCGCCGCTGCCTCTGCGGCGGCTTCTGTGGGTGAAGCTGCAATCGTTGCCTCTGCATGGGCTCCTGCTGCCGCTATGGCATCCCTAGCATCGTTCGGCGCTAACGCCGTGCCGGCTGCCGCTGCTATCACTTCTACTAACATGCTGGCTTCTGGACTGGCCATTGCTGGTGGTCGCGCTCTCGGCGGTCCAGTGGATGCTAACGGAATGTACCGTGTAAACGAAACAGGAGCCCCCGAGATTTTCAACGCTGCCAACGGTCGTCAGTACATGATGCCGAACAGTCGTGGTGATGTTGTTAGCAACAAGGATGCAACATCGGGCGGATCGCAAACAGCGGCTCCAATCGTTAATGTCAACAACTACTCAGGCCAAGCAGCTACGACAACTAGCAAGTTCAGTGATGCAGATAAAGCGTGGGTCATTGACGTAGTAGTTGGCGACGGAATGGGTGACGGCAAAACAGGTAGAATGATTAACTCGCTTACAGGCACGCGGAGACAAGGAACTTGAGTACTCTAATTGAGCGCGTATATGCATCGGCAGGCTCGGAGGTCATCATTGACACCATTGAGCTTGCCTGTCCTGCGTGGGATTCGTCGCTGTACATCGTCAAGGGTTACGAGGATATGACTCTCGGGCTTGATGGCGTCGTATTCAAATCGTTCATGGCGGCTCCAATTTCTATTGCACTGCCAAAGAAGAGCAACCAAGGGAATCAGACACTTAACTTCGCGATTGATAACGTCACTGGTCAGGCTCAGCGGTTGATTGATAATGCAATGGAAGCAGAGGCGCGGATTACTCTGACGTTTCGCCGGTATCTGAATACTGATCTGACTACACCGTCTGAGAAGCCGTTCTATGCGACGGTTCTTGGCGGGAATGTAACGGGAACTACTGTGCAGATTGAGGCTGGGTTCATCGATGCGCTAAATTATGCATGGCCTAGAGCGCTTTACACCTCTGAGTTCGCCCCTGGATTAAAGTACCTCTAATGGAATGGATAAACGCATATCTCGCCTCTAAATATGTAGACGGTGGCCGCGAAGTTGGCGAACTGGACTGTTTTGGTTTGGTGAGATTAGTCCGCCACCACCACTGCGGAAAACGCCTGCTTCCATCATTCGGCTCAATCCGAAACACGCAACCAAAAGAATTCACCCGTGCTTATCAACAAGAATCAGCCAGCATGGAAGAGTGCCCACCAGAACACGGTGCAATCGCAGCCGTATTTCGCGGGCCTTTGTGTATCCATGTCGCTGTTATAATTGAGATAGAAAATGGATTGCACGCGCTAGAGATTAACCCGAAGAAGGGGGCTCGACTGATGCGCGTTAGTGATTTCGAATCCCAATATCTAAGAGTGATCTACTATCGTGACAATTAGAGTATTCGGATCGAAACTGAATGACGAGCCTAGCGAAGAATTCGCGGTAGGCGGAATGACCGTGCGCGAGTGGCTGGCAAAGAATGTGCCTAGCTATTCGGATATGGATGTTCACCCGATCAGCGTATCTCTGAATGGCGATGTTATTCCGCCTGAGCAGTGGGCTATCTGTTCGTTCGCAGCGACTGATGTTGTCGATATCGTCATTGAGCCAAAAGGTACAGAGCTGTTCTTCGGAGCACTGTTCCTTGTCGCGATCAAGACTCTTACCCCCAAGATTCCAAAGGTTAGCTCGACTGCTCAGAACGGCGAAGGTATTAACGAGGCATCGATTAAAGGTAACAAGGTAAAGCTTAACTCGCCTATTCGCGAGATCGCCGGCACTCGAAAGGTTTACCCTGACTATCTTCTACCGCCGCGTCGCTATTTCGCTGGCCCTCGCGAACAGCATGTAGAAATGCTGCTGTGCATTGGCAAGGGCGAGCATGAAGTTCCCGGCAACAAAATTCTGATTGGTGATACTCCAGCTATTTCTCTTGGCGCTGATGTTGTAATTAACGTATATGGTCCGGGCGCAAACTTATCCAGCGATCCAGCGCATCTGTGGTGGAATGATGTAACAGAGGTTGGATCTAGCTCTAACGGGTCATCAGGGCTTGAGCTGACTGTTTCGACTCCATTAACGAATGGTTACGTCGCGACGTCTCAAGTTTTTAGTGGTTACACTGTAACAATCCCGTCTGGTGCCGGCGCATTTCCTGGCGACTGGACAATTGGATTGATCGTCAGGATTCTTGTCTCGTACCAATACGATTTCGTTGATGGTGGTGCTGGTGTTCGCGATATCGTGAGAGGGTTTGCGCTTGATATGCTCGCTCCAAGCGTTGGCGACACCATTGAAATTTCAGGAACAAACGCCGGCCTGTATGTGGTTAACAGCTTCACACCATCTGTTGGCGCAACTCCAGCTCAGATGACGCTTAACTTTGATGGTGGCGCTCCGGTTACTGGGCTCACTATTGGTACTCTTCCGGCTAGCATTGCTCCGCGTGGCCAGCGGTTCCGTATCACTGTATTCAGTACGCCGCAAATAACTGTGCAGCGACTTGATTCAACTGGCGCCGTAGATACCTATTTCCCTGGATTCACGTATCTTGAAACCGCATCAGCTTCTATCACGCTGGACCCCTCAAACCTAGAGGGCGGATATCGAGGCCCATTCGCTATGTGCCCGTTTGGCGAGCTAGCTACGGCTATCGAGTGGGATGTTTTCATGTCTAGCGGCTTGTGCGGCCTAGGCCGAGAAGGCCAGGTCTATCAGGTCAGTGCTTTTCACACATTCGAATATAGGGATATGGATATTGCAGGTGCGTGGACTGTCATTGACAAGACCCATGACGGATCGTCCTTGGACTCTCAGGGGTTCACTAACCGCGTAAATCTTCCATACCCTATGCGGCCAGAGGCCAGGATTAAAAAGCGTTTTATCCAACAGTCAGAGCGCGAAACAGAAATCAACAATGACACTGTTTGGTATGGCGCTCGCTCGCTACTGTCAGCTCCTACCTCTTATGCGGACGTAACGGTTATGAGCGTCAATGCTCGCGGCGGTGATCGCCTCTCTGCTCAGTCTGAGGCTATGGTTTCAGTCGAGGCCACTCGCAAACTTCCGACTCGTTATGGCGGCGCGTGGACTGCCCCAGTAGCGACCCGCGACATAGCTCCATTCTTCGCTTACGTCGCAAAAAACGTAGGCTACACGGATGCAGACATTGACCTTGCAGAGTTAGACCGACTAGATGCCATCTGGAAGGCGCGTGGCGATCACTACGACCAAGCAACGAACACCAACGGCACAGCCAAAGGTGTAATAAATGATGCTCTGTCGTGCGGATTCAGCGAGCTTACGGTAGATCGCGGGCTTCTACGTCCTGCGCGTGACGAGCCTAGAGCCGTATTTGAATCAATGTATACACCTCAGAACATGACTCGCGGCCTTGAGCGTGATTTCACTGCCGTTCGTCCTGATGATTATGATGGCGTTGACGTTGAATATATTGATGGCGTGTCGTGGCAGGTCGAGACGGTTGAATGCAGGCTTCCAGGTGATGCAGGAACTCGTATTCAAAAGATAAAAGCAGAAGGCTGCACTAACCGTACGAAAGCATGGCGTATTGGCATGCGTCAACGTCGCGCGCTGAAGTATCGTCGCTGGGAATACAATTGGGCGACCGAACTGGATGCGCTAAACAGCCGATACCTTAGCTATGTTCAGGTTGCTGATGACGTGCCAGGTTATGCTCAATCAGCTTTCATGGTCGAATACGACAATGGCGTTATCGAATCATCCGAGGCTTTCGACTGGTCTGATGCTGGCCCTCACTATCTGTATGTTCGCCGCGAAGATGGAACTAGTTCCGGCCCATACATCGCGACTCGTGTTGATGACTTTCATTTGTCTATCTCTGGACTGGACTTTCCGCCAGATACAACGCTAGATCGCGAGCCGCCGCACCTCCTGTTTGGCATCGGGTACAAGGTCTTGATTACGTCTATATCTCCGAACGGAACCGACTCCGCGAACGTGGAAGCGATGACGTATAATGAGTTAGTCTATTCCGATGATGATAATTCAGCGCCATGATTAACTATCCAGAAGGATTACCGCGAGGGTTACATAATGGCAGAACCTATCAAACCGTATCGCCATTAAAACGATCAGAACTCGCTAGCGGTCGGGCTCGTCAGCGCCGGAACTTCACCAGTGTTCCGACAATGGCCAGCATTAGCTGGATATTCAACTCTGCGCAGTCTCAGGCTTTCGAAGCTTGGTGGCGTGACCAGCTAGTCGATGGTTCGCAGTGGTTCGAATGCCCGCTGGAAACTCCGCTCGGGTATCAAGATTACACAGCAAGATTTACTGATATTTACTCTGGCCCCTCCAGAGTTGGCCCGCTTCTATGGTCATTCTCCGCCGAACTTGAACTAAGGGAAAGACCTATTTTGGATGCTGGATGGGGTGAATTCCCTGAGTTTATTATTGACCAGTCTATTTTCGATTTTGCAATGAATCGTGAGTGGCCTTTAAACCCGTGGCAGACTTATATAGACGCTATGGATTCAGCAATTAACGAGGATTGGCCACAGCCATGAGCGCTTACAATACGGGAAACCCCGTCCCTTCGATTGATCCTCGCGACTTAGATGACAACGCGACTGTGTTCGACAACCTCGCTAACGGGCAGGATTCCAGCTACCCCGACCGTCTTGGTGTTCAGCGCAAAAGCTGGGCGCAGATGGAGGCGGATGCCGAAGCTTTGATAAGCCCGAACGTAGCGGCACTGGCAGCCGTAACTGCGGCAGCAGACAAAGGTGTTTTCTTCAGTTCTGTCGGCCCGGTAGCAATGGGCACATACACGTTAAATTCTTTCAACAGATCTCTTGGCGGCACTGCCGATCAGCCGGCGTTCCGTACGGCAATTGGCGCTATGGCGCTCACTGATACCGGCGCTTACGCCGGCAGCGCTGCCAAATTAACTACATCTCGCACGCTGGCTGCGTCGGGCGATGCCACGTGGTCCGTTAGTTTCGACGGCGCTGCAAATGCTACAGCAGCGCTGACGCTTGCGGCATCAGGGGTTAGCGCAGGAACTTACGGTTCCGTCACGGTAAATGCTAAGGGGCTTGTTACAGCAGCATCTGTGGCAACTCCTGTCGCTAATGGCGGCACTGGTGCTACTACTGCCACAGCGGCCGGCACCAACCTAGGCACCGCTACTGTCGGCACAAACACTGATCAATTGGCGCGTTCTTCAATGATCCAGGCAGAGATCGCAAACAAACGCCCGTGGACCACGTATACAGTAACCGTTACGCCATCTTCCGGAACATTTACCTCCGCTAGTGCTACCGGCAAGTACATGGTGGCATTCGGCATCGCCTATGTGCAGATAACTATAACCATTACGACTAAGGGGACAGGAACGTTTCCCCAAGTCAATTTACCTTTCCCCGCTCTAAGCGGCAGTGCAAACTATCCGTTACAGGCATTAGCACGAGGTGGTAATCCGAATTCGGGAACAGCAGCTATCAATGCTTCATTAACTGCGGTAACGACCCGTAGCTATAACGACACCGATTTGGCAAGTGCCGATGCGGTAACTATTTACATTAACGGTTCCTATCCGGTAGCTTAAAAATGTCAAATACTTATGATACGAGCGATTTGCCTCTAGGCACTACATCTCCTAAAGCGCTATACAACAACGCGTCCAACATGGATGACGCAATGAATAGCGAGATGCCGTCTTGGACTGACCGTTTTGGGCGTCGCCGTGAAACTTTTGCTGGGATGGAGCAGACATTCGATGAATTCCTGCAATCCGCTGGATATGTAGACATAGGTGATTACGACTTAAATGGCCCCCTGACGATTACGCAACGCAATCAGGTCTTCAGTCATGCGGGCTCCTACTATCGAGCCGGACCTTCCCTTGTTTTGCCGTATACGACAGTGAACAACTGGACGCTGGACGCACCTAAATTCGTCCTAACCGGCGATGCAGTTTTGCGATCTGAACTCGGCTCCGCCACGGGCTCTTCATTAGTGTTTGATGGCTCCGTTTCTGTGGCTGACCGGCTGGCAGTTCTTAGAACCGTGCAGTTCTACGCAACCTCTACAGGCGGGTCGTCAGACGCTCTTACTGCGGGTTTCACCCCTGCGATATCCTCGCTGGAAAGCGGTCGAATCCTCTACGTAAGAGCGTTCGCGTCAAACTCAACCGTAAACCCGACCTTTACACCTAACTCCCCCTCGATTCCTGCGAAGGTTATCGTTAAGGGCGCTGGCGTTCCTCTCGATATCGGAGATATCTCCGGGGCCGGATTTACTGCTGAACTTAAGTATGATTCTACCTTCGATAAATGGGTTTTGCTAAATCCTGCTAACCAGGTTTCGAAACAACTGAAGGCTTCCTCATTAAACGGTGGAACCGTAAGGGGCCCAGGGAATCCGATTATCAACGGGGCTTTCGACGTGTGGCAGCTCGGTACAGAGTTCGCAGTAGGTCCGCACCTGCAAAAGAACGCGGACCGATGGAATTACGATTTTAACGGTTCCCCTGGGACGGCATTCATTAACCGCTTCCAAGTCCCTCAGGGCTCGAAGTTCACAGGGTTTTCCCCAACCTATTACCTGAGATTTAACCAGACCATCGCGGGCAGCGGGAATACGTTCCAAGACGTTAGCACTCAGATCGAGGACGTCGGCACCTTGCAAGATCAGGTTGTCACCATCTCTTTCTATGCGACTTATCTGTCCGGCTCACCGCCAACTTTTACCGCAATAAAGACCGAGCAATATTTCGGATCTGGTGGCTCCCCTAGCTCGCCCGAATTCACTACTAGCGCGCCAGTTACTCTGCAAGCTGGAGCAGGCGTATGGCGTCGGTACAGTGTCACTGCTATCCTCGGGTCAGTAGCCGGGAAGACCCTCGGGACCAACGCGGACAACACCCTAAACGTGATCTTTACGCTGCCCCTGAACCAATTGCTGGATATCGGGATTACCTGTGTACAAATTGAACCGGGAGAGATCGCTACGCCATACCAGTACCGCCCTGTATCGCAAGTTTATGCGGACTGCCAGCGGTATTTACAGACGTCTTACGATGATGGCGTGCCCCCAGGCACCGTCACAAACACTGGAGCTGTGGCCCTATCAACTTTTTCAGGTACCACACTGCACACCATTCCGACGCGCGCAGCAATGCGGTCTTTCCCAGCAGTGACATTCTATAACCCTGTTACCGGTGCGGTGGGAACGTGGAATCAGTCAGGCACTCCGTTGCCAGTATCTGTAAACACGGGGGGTCACAACAACGTTACAGTGGCTGTAGCTAGTGGAGTCTCAGGTGGCTTCTGCATCGGGCACTACGTGCTACAGGATCCGTTGATCTAAATAAAACCCCGCCTAATCAGCGGGGTTTCTTTTATAGGATGTAGTAGCTTGATTGATCAAAATTGTCATCCCTTAGTATTGCATACGACACTACGCTCTCAGGCCAAACCATTCCATTTGAGAAATCATTAACTGTTAGAACAGGAGGATCACAGCATGGATTTATATCGCGAACAAGATCAACGCCAAACGATGCGTTATATTCGTCGAACTCATGCTTCGATACTTTCCTGAAAATTTTTGCGATCATATCTTGTCGCTCGCTAGTGAATAGTCGGTCCAGTCGGTAGCACCATTGGCTCTTCGCCTTCATAACAGCGTTCAGCAATCAACACGCTAAAGTCGCCACCTTCGCACGGACTCATCTCAATATTGAAGCCAGCCTCTGCCAAATTGACAACAAGATCCGAAACCATGTCTGGAAACGGGAAGAATTTCAGCTTGATTCGTTGGCTCATTATCGGATCTCATACTTGATGGATTGAAGGCCTGAACATTCGTTGCAATACAGAACGCCGTAACTGCGTAGGAAAATTGCGCCTGTATCACTCAGCTCGTGCTTGCAACTGCAAACTTTCTCGGAGAACTCTAAGTTCTTCGCGCATCTCGACAATTCCTGCGAGGAACATATTCTTTTCTGGTCCTGATTGATAGGGTGATTCACTCTTTCCCTCCAGATAGGCTACTTTGCCCTCTAGGTAATAACGATTCGTTAGACTCTTGTGCTGCATAGTATTTTATCGCTCTCTTTAGTGCTTTCCAGCTTGGACCAAGTTTCTCACTGATCATTCTCCAAGAGAAACCTTCTAGATCCATCTCTGCTGCTTGGAATGCCTGCTCGTATGTAATCCTAGTTCCGCCAATCCTGTTTGGCTCGTATCCTTGAGCCTTGAGTATCTTTCGCGTGTGGCCTTCGCTGTATCCGATCTGCCTGGCGATTGCCTTAACTGGTAGTCCTTGATTGTAGAATTCTAGAGCTGTCAACCGTTCAGCTCCTTGACCTTGTCGAGGCAGTCCGGCGCAGACTCAACCACAGCCTTCCACCACGCCTTATCGTTGAGAATATTGGCTTCCTTTTTCCGAGAGTTAACCGATATTAAAACGCGGTCATGCAGAACATTTAACATGGTCTCGGTCGGCACAATTGGAACCAGCTTCCAGCCTTCAGGCACCGATACCGGCGCGGGCTGCGAGGCGTAGAGCCGCTCAACGGTTCCACCGTGCGAGTACCAGGCGTTCGCGCAATCTTCGCTGTCCGTCACGTGAGGGGTTCCGATATCACCGGTACACTTCCACGCCACCGGCCCGCCCTGCCCACCCTTCAGCCGCTCGATTTCGTACTTGAGTTTGTCACGCTCGTCCATCCAATACATCGCGGACTCTTCCCAGCTTTTTGAGTTCTTGGCGTTGTTCTCGTTCTCCGCCGTCAGCCGTGCGATGGTGGCTTGCAGTTCGGCGAGTTCGGGCGGGGCGGTGTAGAGAGCGACAACGTGGTATTCGCCGTCGCTATCTTCGCTCATTGACTCGGCTTCGCTTTCAAGGTCTGAAGCTTCGCCGGATACGCACAGCTCGCTGTAATGAGGCTTTCCGTCCGGCTGCATAATCCCATAGAAGAACGGCTGGCGCTCGACGACAGGGGCGGCGAGGGCGGCGCTCAGGTCATCAGCAACGCTCCAGCCCATTGACTCAGCCGAGCGCTGAAGTTGCTCTACCAGCTCCCGCGACATTGTTACGGTTTTATTGGTCATGGCTTGCTCCAGGGTGTCAGTGGCGTGTCGTAGCCAAGCATCAGCGGGTGCATCGGCTGCCCGCAAGAGGTGACGCCGAAGTGCAGGATTGGCTTGCCCGACTTCATCAAAAGGCCCATCAGCGAGGCCGGGTATGCGCGCAAGGCTTTCGGCATTTTGGCGAGACCTCCCCAGCACGGAACAAGAATGTCCGCCTCGGCGATGATTTCATGGATGTACCGGTGGTGGTCATCACCGCGCAGAGGCACGCTATCGACCAAACGCCCCAACTCTTTCACGTCGGTTGCGCGATAGCTGAAGACGTTGCCAACGATGAACTTGCTCCCGCCGTTGCGGATGGTGAAGCCCCGCCACTTGCGAACCGTCGCGTCATCAATCGATGCGTCTGCCGTCGAAGGGTTCACCCCGAAGAACGCAAAGACTTTCGGCTCAGGACCAATACCCGGCCATGGAAAGCCAGCCATGTCGCGGTCAAGGCGGTAACGGTAATTCCCGCATTCGCTTATAATTGCGCTGCTCATTCTATTTCTCCAGATTCGCTGGGTTTGCTGTCGAAGTGTTCGGCGGTAGCAGTGACGACGTGATAGGAAGAGTCATCCACATTGATTCGTCCAAGCGCGTTTTCGCTGTACCACAACATCAACAGATGCTCAGAGGCCGCATTCCGCTGCTCGGCGGCTGTCAGGCTGAGTTTGTGGGCGGCTAAGTTTTGCGTCCGCGAATAGAGTTGAATTTTTAGCTCGTACTCGCTTTGCTTAACAGTGGCCAGCTCTTCCAGCAGCGCAGCCAGTTCAACTTCATACTCAAATGCATTCTTCATTTAAACCTCCGACAGTCCATTGCGAAACAGCAGGCATACACAAGCAATCAGCGCGATATAACCAGCAAGCCAAATCACGACTTGCAGACCTTTTCAAAGTATCCGTCTACGTCAGGCCATACGCCTTCCGAGATCATTTGGCAGCGAAACGCTTGATCATCAAGACCGTCTTGGTAGCTCATGCGATTTGAGACGACGAAGCCAGCGCACAAGATAACGATGATTACTGCGGTAGTGATTGCGCGGATATTCATGTCAATCCTCCATGATCAATTCTGCCTGCTCTGGATCTTCCATATCTACGGCATCTGAGTCAAATTTGCACTCCCAGACGTGACTGTAGAGTGATGAGTACATTTCGTAGCTGATGCCGCCAACCAACAAAGCACCACGCAGCATGCCGAAGATATGCTTGTACTCGCTTGTACGTGAACGCTGGAATTTGTCGTCGGCGAAGGAGATTGCCTTGTGAATTGCCTTCGTGAACTCAGCTTGATTCTTGGTATGCATTGGGTTGCTCCTGTTGGCTTGGAGTGATTGTATTCCTCTGCCAGCAATTAGCGCAACGTTTTTCGGATAAAATGGAAATATATTTTGAGGTGCGAGCAAATGAAAACTTCTCAGTCAGGTATCGACCTAATCCACAGCTTTGAGACGCTGCGTCTAAAGGCTTATCCTGATCCTGGCAGCAAGGATGGTGAGCCTATTACGTGCGGCTGGGGCTCAACAGGTCCGGATATTACGCTGGAAACCGTGTGGACCAAGGAATATGCGGATAAGCGCTTTGCTGATGGACTGTCGAAGGCTGAGCAGGCTGTGTCGTTGCTGGTAAAGGTTCCGCTTAATCAGAACCAGTTCGACGCGCTTGTATCGTTTACCTACAACCTCGGCATCGGAAACCTGAAAAGCTCTACTTTGCTGAAGATGCTGAACGAGGGTTATTACAAAAATGCAGGTCTTCAGCTGCTTCGCTGGGATAAGAACGATTCGAAGGTTATGCCTGGTCTGACTCGCCGCCGCAAAGCAGAGCTGAAACTATTCTCCGGAGAACACTAATGCCAATCTGGCTAACCTCGCTACCGTGGCGATTCCTATCAGGTCTCGCGTGCGGCGCGTTCGTGGTTTGGCTTTGGCATAATGCTAGCGTGTCGAGGATTGAGGCTGAGCGCGTCGAGGAGAAGCTTGAGTCGGCATTCTCAGTCATTGCCGCGAACAAGGCGGACGAGTCTATAGCTAGGGCGTGGGAAATTCGCCTTTCGGAGTTGCGCAGTAATGAAACGACTATTGTCCGTGAGCGTGAAAAGATTGTTGATCGCCCTGTCTATCGCAACGTCTGTCTTGATCCTACCGGCGTGCAGCTCGCAAACGACGCAAAGAACGGGCGTATCACAAGCAAGCCTGTTGACGCCTTGCCGGATTCCAAGTGATCTGGAAGGCGTAACAGGGGAGGCGGCGCTGACTGCGCTGACTGAATGGGGTGCGGCGCTTAGAGAGTGCTCTGAGCGGCATGATGCGCTGATACGTGCGGCTTCCGGCGAGACTGGAAAGTAATATCCGTCTCCATCCTGCATCGCCGAGACTGAAGCCCCATTCCTCTAGGCAAATTGCTCGGTGCCTTCATGAACTCAGTATCCATGCCGTGACGCTTGAGCCATGCTCGGAATGGTGTCGAGTGGCAATAGCCAAGCATCGTGGCAACTTGAGTAATCGTGTGTGTCTTTCTGGTTCGCTCGATAAGATGTGCGACCGATTCACCGGTTCTGCTTTCGTATTCCTTGGCTAGCGTCGGCTGATTCTCAAGCTTTGCTTTGGACAGCTTGGCTCTGGTTTCTTCAGTGATTGGTGATCGGTTCTGGTGAGAGTTACACGAACCAAATTTAGGCCAGTCAACTTTCAGCCCGTGGCGCTCAAGATACGAGCGCAGCCCCTTCGGATGTTTGTAGCCAAGAATCCTTGCCGTCGTGGCGCATGCGTAGTTATCCGCAGCAAACCCACGAACAACATCAATGAACGGCTCTCCAAACTCAGCCTCAACCTCTGCGACAACTGACCTAGCCACGCGCAAACACTCCTTTTATTGGCTGCTTTGATAGTGCATCACTAACAGACCAGCCTCGCTTAAGCCGCGTAAGTATGGTGGTATGCGGAATTCCTGTATATCTAGCCCATGCACGAAGCCACATGCGCTTACCATCATGCTCAAGCATCCGCGAATTCTTATGCTCAATACCATTAGAACGAGGAATCCGCTCGGCTTGACGGTAATGTGTCCACGCTATTCCTTTGTCTACAGCGTACTTCTTTAGCGTATGCGGTGAGATCCCAATGATCTGAGACGATACCGCCATGCTGTGTTCGTTTAGCAGCTCTTGCACGACCTCAATAGTCGGCCTACCAATCTCTTTGTACAGCTCAAGCATCCAATTCATAAGAAATCCTTAGTAGTTGGGATTGCCCCGTGGTTAGCGGGGCGGTGTTGTTACTCTTCGTCGTAGCCTTCTGGCACTGGATTGCCGGTTTGCTCTGTGTACTGCTGATTCAGATAGTAACGAACGTCACTCTCGGCTGGGCCAAAGTCAGCATTGCAATGAAACCATTGCAGGTATTCGAGCTCTGCTTCTTGTGAGTTTGACATATCAGGCACCCATCAGGTAGTGAGCAGGGGCAAACGGTATATTATCCGAGAAGGAATCTGGCGGCGCCGATTGCTGGCTTTGTTGTGGTGCTAACTGTTGCTGGCGTGGTGCAGGATTCGAACCGCCTTCAGACTTGCCTCCAACCAAGCTAACCGAATTCACACGCACACTCGGATAAAGCTTGCCATCATGTTCGCGCATCGAAAGTTCACCGCTAACCGCAACCATCTGACCTTTCAGAAGGTAGTCAACCAGCTTGCTTTCGGCCTGTTTCCCCCAAAGCGCACACCCCGCCCAAATCGTGGTCGCCTTGTCGCCGTAACCAGACTTAACGGCAACGCTGAAATTTGCTACCGATTGGTCGCTGACCTTGTTTACTTTTACGTCGCCGCCGAGATTACCGGTAAAGGACCAAACGTTCATTGTGCAACTCCTTCAGATTGAAATGCTGGTGTTCGGATCTTTTGTTTCTGCTCGTCAGTAAGCTTCCCCGACTGCTCTACTTTCGAAATAATCTGATCCGCTGTCGCCTTGCCGCCGTCGATAGCTGCAATCCAGGCCGGAAGGTTAGCATCAAACTTGGCGGCGTCATAGTAGACGACCTCAAGTTTTTTGATCAGGTGAGGAGTGCGTTTGCCGCGAGTCGATGTCAGCGAAAGCGACAGGTCGGATTGAAGGTGAGACATGTGACTCACTCGAATTCCGCCGACAGCAACACCACCAAACTTTACAGACGGATCACAGTAAAGAGTCATTGACTTACCAATCCAGTCTTTTCCGTTTTCACCCCAAGCACTGATCAGCGCTCTACGCATTGACTTGCACGGTCGCCACGGCTGATGTCCGTCAGTGATATGCACATCAATAGGCTGGTCAGATGTTCCACGCCGAACGTCAGTCACTGTGACTGTGATCGGTCCAGCCAGTAGCGTGTCCGCATTAAGCTGATCGCTTTTAGGTACAACGGTGTCTCTAAGGCTTGTCACGTCGCTCATTAAAAACCTCTTTGTGTTATGATTGGATCACGAAAAACATATTAAGGTAATTTTGATGCTGAGTCTACAGGAAATACGAGAAAAATTGCAGGACGCGAATCACTCTGCCGTTGCGAGAAAGATTGGCATGTCACAGCCTCAGATGTGGAGGCTTATGAACCATCCAGATCCTAACCCGACCATGAAGACGCTTGAGCGAGTTAATGCGTATCTGGAGGGTAGATAGTGAGATTTCTGCACATAATCAGCATTGAAGACGCAATAGCAATCGGTAGGAAATATTATGTAGCCCCTAAATTATGTGTTCATGGCCATTTTTCTGAGCGGCTCATAAAAAATGGAGGGTGCGAAACATGTCGGGTTATCAGGCTTGAAGCCAGCAGAATTGCTAAGGCTCCGGAAATGGAAGAAAGAAGACAAAAAAGAAAAGAAGCCTCACTAGAGAAACAAAAGGCAAGAGCAAGGGAATACTACATAAAAAATAGAGAGGCTATTCGACTTCATCAAAATGCTAAGAGAGCGGAGAAATGTGATGACTACAAGGCTAGAGACAGGATTTATTACCTAAACAATCAATCCTCGATCAGAGCTAAGCAAAAGGCATACAGAGAGGCAAACCCCGAAATAAAAAGATCTCTTCACCATAAGCGCAGATCGATCAAGGCTGGAGCCGAAGGAAAATTCACGAGCGCAGAGATTGCGGATCTGCTTAAAAAGCAAAGAATCATGTGCGCTCTATGCTCTCGAAAGCTAAAAGATAGCGGACCTGAAAAGTTCCACATGGATCACATTCAGCCTCTGAGTAAAGGCGGTACGAACTGGATTTCAAACATACAGCTGACCTGTCCAAGCTGCAACCTCAAGAAGAACGCAAAAGATCCTTTTGAGTTCGCCAAACAAAACGGGAAGCTTCTATAGCTTCCCGCTTCACCTAGTCCTCTAGATTCACCTCAAGGCCTTCCTCGTAATTGCTTACGGCGTAATTAGGAAGGC
>Ga0182005_1000157_pt1 | contig 47479 bp, 58 predicted proteins | sample Sormic07211103_1_FD_123021 | JGI IMG/M metagenome (GOLD analysis project Ga0182005, IMG submission 123021) | Rhizosphere microbial communities from Sorghum bicolor, Mead, Nebraska, USA - 072115-103_1 MetaG | ecosystem: Host-associated > Plants > Roots > Rhizosphere | place: USA: Nebraska...
AGTTTGTACGCATTTGATGTCGCGCTACTAGATATCAAATGTTTTGAGGCCGAGTAGCAAAATGGTTATGCAGCGGATTGCAAATCCGCCTACGCCGGTTCGATTCCGACCTCGGCCTCCACTATAAATAGCCCCGTAGATCAATGATCTACGGGGTTTTTTATTACCTATAGAAAAGTCGCGGGTTCCGCAATTTTTGCAAGGCTGTTCCGCAACCCATCATTTGACGTGTGAGTTTTCCGCCTGCTCATGGTCTTTATCTCATCAGTGCAGGTGGGAAGCGTGGATTCTTTAGAGCCCTCCCGTCCTTCTGAGCTCAGATGGCGACACCCCAGCAGGGGTGTGGTATGCGGACCCGGTTGACGTGTACTCTATGTGCTTTAAGTGGTGAAACGGCACGGCGATTTGAGATCGTGGCTGTTTCGATGCTAGTAAGGGGTCATCCCCAGGTGATTTTTTCTAATCAATAATAATTACATGGAGTTACAATTTTGACTGCCCGTGTTTACAAAGATTTAAACCTAAATCGGGACGTGATTAAGGGCGTAACTCAAGCCTTCGCGGAAGCGCACTCTCTCGTCGTTCGGGATATTGCGGAGAGGCCAGGATCACCTGGATTGAGAGTGACTGTTGGAAAGCCAGGAATCGAAGACGCGATAGTAGATATCTTTTTTCTTCAAACCGGTTGCTCAACCATACAATTTAAAGTTGGCAAAAATCAGGACTTAGGAAGGGCTGTTGCTGATGCTCTCTACGAAACAATTCATCCAGATGAGTTCGAATCTGTAAATCTTGTACTAAAGGGGATTTATTTTGATGATATCGGACTGCTAATATCGGAGCTAACTGAGGCATCGGATTCAGATATATTTGTTTCGGATTTTGCTGAGAAGGATAAATCTACACGATGGAAACTTCAGTCTAAGTCAAATCAAGATGAAATCACTGTTACTCATCATGGCACCACCAATCGCCTTCAAATTCAAGGTAGGCCGCTTAGCTGCTACCGGCAACTAACCTATCTGATTACCAGTATATTAGACTTGACTGCGCTAGAGTGTGTTCTATTTAAGAAGGACGATAATCGCTCTGAGGTGATCAGGCCGGAAGTAGCTGAGGAGTTTCTCGGCGCGAAGCTTGGAGATTGTGTTAATCGGATACCAGGCGCGACTAAAAAGCTCCTTGTTTCTGCTTTGTGTGTGCGCCTGGCAAGCCCTCAGCTTCCTGATTATTGTATGCTCCTCTATCCAGAGCTGCGCTCGATGGAAGGAGCTATTCGGCAAAAGCTTGCGGAAAAAGGTTTAGAAGATCAAGAAGATACCTTTGGCCTTTTTTTCGAAAAAGCCGGCGGTCAGTTCATTCTGCGCGAGAAATACCATCGTCTGGTGGATGATGCTAGAATGGTAAAAGTATTGGGTAATGCTTACGGGTTCTTCAACAAGCATCGACATACATTGTTTCATATGGAGTCGCTGGTAGATGGGAGTCGAATGATTTCAAACTTCACTCAGCTTTTAGCGCTCTCCGATACAGCTTATGAGCATCTGAAAGAGCTGTATAGCTAGGAAGTAATTTAACTATGTTTGAAATTAAGAAGCTGAATATGTCAAAGGGGTTCAAAACTGTCGTAATTGCGACTGGTTATGAGAATCCTTTGTCTAGTCTTTCTGATATTTCAATTAGGTTGCAAGATTTAAGCTGTACTCAGCAAGAGGAAGTGCTGTTTGATCTTTTATGCACGAATGGCAATGAGTGGAATAGGTTTGTCGCAATTCAGTATGATGGGAAAAACTTGTTGAGATCCACTTTTCATGTGGTTTCTGAAAGTGAAATTGAGGCGGAAGTGCTTCAGTCGCAGAGAGTTTATTTTAAATCTCATCCAGAGCTTTTGACAAACTCGGTAAATTTTTAAATAATGGTTGATCCTGTGGACTATTGTCCACAGGTCGACCGAAGTCATTCTGAATTCATGGATACAAAATTCCCTTAAAATAAGCTTTAATCATCAAGATGTATAAATCGTTGGATAGGGCAGCTCGCACTATTTTTCGTCACCTTGTCGGTTTCACTATCTCGCCGATACGTCGATATACCTTCTGTGTCATGGACTCTTTTGAATGTCCAAGCAGTCGGCTGGCGTGCCCCACGTCTTCGATTTCACTGGCCGCCTTGGGTCTGATATCTCGGAACTGAAATTCTCGGATGCTCGCGGCCAACCGGTAATCGCCACTGGTTGCTGCCTTGATTGCAGCCTTCTCTCGAGCTTCGTCCCACCGATTGCGCAGCATCTGTTGACTCATTCTGAGGCCGGATGTGTTGGTAATCAGTGTCGACGTCTTAATACCGTTGTTCAATTTTCGTTCAAGCAATGCTTCGATGAAAGCGCTCAAGTTGGATTTGGCGCCTTCATCTTCCAAGCGGATGCGCAGGCGTTTCTCTGTTTTGCCCTGGCCGACCATCAAGAACCCATTGTTCAGATCTGTTACGGCGGTTTTCAGAACGTCTGCAGGGCGTTGGCCGGTTAGGTAGGCCAGGTCCATTGCATCTTTGAGTTCCTGGACGGCCTCAGCGTAAACCGCATTCCACACGGTCTCGCCAGCGTAATAGTCCCTGGGCTTCTCTTTATTGCGTCGAACACCAAGGCAAGGATTTGCCTTGTCGGTAAGGCCCCATTCCCGTGCAATGGTGAACATATGCGAAAGCAGGGCGATCTCACGATTCGCCCTGACTTTTGCGGTTCGGGTATCCCGATAGAGTGCCACCACCTGGGGGGTGATGGACTCGATGGGGGCGTTTTCGAATGCCTTTCTGAGCTGTTTCAGTTCCTTGAGGTTGTCCTGCTGGGTACGAGGTTTCTTCCCAGGGATGATTTTCTCTTCGTAACGGTCGAACAGCGAACCCATCAGATGGGTTGGCTTGGGGGCGGCTTTATGTTCCAGCCGAGCCCATTCGATCCTTGCCTGGTCGATATCGCTCCCCAGCGGGATTTCCTTTCTGTTGCCGGCCGCATCCCTGCCGTTGTAGTAGTAACCGACCCATGTTTCGCCGTTCTTGCGAACACGGGTTCTGCGGAGCATCCGTGGCGGCAGATCCCGGTTGGTTGCATTTTTATGGCGCATTGATCAACTCACGTTCGCAAGGTCGAGTGTCCAGATTTCCGCGACGGCATTGGTGGCTGATGGCTTCACGCCGGCCAGTTTCAGGCGGGCATAAACACGGCCCACGATCGGACGTCGTGCGCCGGTCAGAACAAACTGCCAATGGTTGTCGATGAGCCACTGAATTTGTCGAGAGGGCATTTGATAGCCCGTGATGATAGCCAGCTCCTCTTCGGCGAGTGTTTCGCTCTGCATTTCCATGGCGTTAACCCGTGTCCTGCTTGACGGTAATTGGCGGTTTGTTTGGGGCTGAGGTTTCATGCGGCCTCCATCTGCTCGATAGTGGCCTCTTCCATGTTGGCCCGAATGAGTGAGGCCATAGGCTGGGGTGATACTGAGTTGCCGACCATCTGTACCTGTGCCCGCTTGTTGAACTTGCGCCCGTCGTGGCCAACGTCGATCACATAGTTGTCGGGGAAGCCTTGAGCTCGATACAGCTCGCGCGGTGTGAGCATGCGCATGCCGATGTCGACGATCACATAGGGCGTGCCCTTTATCGTGACGGTGACGAGTGCCAGACGATCTCGAGTAGTGATTGTGGCCGCGGGGTCGCGCAGGTCGTAGACGTTGTCGCTACCGTAATAGCCCATCAGAAACGAAGCGACTCGTAAGGCGCCGGCCTCTACTTCGGGTGAGAGGGTGTACTCGACCAGTGCGTGATGCTCGGCACCGGCTGTGATGCTCGGAACTAGTTCATCCATGCCCCGGCCGACGCAATGTCGGCGCAGGGTGGACAGGTGCGCGGTGACGATCTGCTGCTGGCTGCCAGTGGTGGTGATTGCGGTGAGCGGTTGGGTAGGGTGGTGACCTGGTGTCACGTTATACCCGCCGTTGTGTTGTGCCACGTAGGCTACGGCCACCGCGAAGTGGCCACCTTTGACACCGCTGCATACGGTGCGTAGTGGATCATCAGGCGGCATGTTGCGTTGGCTGCTGCCGTTGGCGTGTTCGGTAATGAAGGGTGCCAGCTGCGGTGTGACCAACGCGAAGCCATGAGCACCGGTGATGGTTTTCGCGGGATCTTGCACCGAATGGCAGCGAGACAGGTCACTACCGCCGTGGTTGACGCTGACGATGAACGGGTCTTTGTGTTCCAGCACATAGCGCCTTGCGCCTTTGCGCAGGCGCTCCATGGTCTTGTTGACCAGCGGGCGCTTGACCCCGGCGGCGCGGCCTTCTTCTTTAGTGAGGAAAATGCTTGGGCAGGGGATTGACCAGTCGATGCAGCTGGCCGCTGTTCGGTAGGGCAGTTGCCCCTTGGTTGGGTGCTTGAAGTGAGTAGGCTGTGGCCAGCGCAAAGGTTTATCGTCTCGTCGGGCGATCATGAACAGGCGCTCGCGGGTGGTCGCGGCGCCGAAGTCGCAGGCCTTGAGCTTGCCGTTCATCAGGTCGTAGCCCATCGCGCGCAGTTCGCTCTCGAAGCGACGCCATGTACGGCCTCTGCGTTTCGGATCGGGCACCAGGTATTGATCCTGAACCGGAACCCGCTCACCGACCGCCGCGACGGTCAGATCGCGGCGAATGACGCGGCCGGTATTCGAGCAACGCTTGGCGATCAGCGGACCCCATTGCAAAATCTGCGTCACGTTTTCCATGGTGATCATGTTCGGGCTGACCTGGCCCGCCCATTTGACGATCACCCAGGACAGTGAGCGGCTGGTGGTACTGCGGGCCTGGCCACCGGCCGCAAGGCTGTGATGGGTGCATTCAGGGCTGGCATGCAAATGATCGACCGGGCGACCACGGGTCGCCATGCGCGGGCAGACCTCGTAAACGTCGGTGATGTAATGTTCGGCGCTCGGGTGATTGCGCTTGTGCATGCTGATCGCATCAGGGTTGTGGTTGATGGCGATATCGACGGGGATATCGGTGGCCATCTCTTGACCCATCGTTGCACCACCGCCACCCGCAAACAGGTCGACGCGGATACCGCCAGCGAGGTTCAGGCCGAACTGGGTTTTCACCGCTGTTGTGATTGGCGCAGGGTTGAGGGAGCTCATGCTTGAGTCCTCCCGTATTTCCACGCTCTGCGCATCCATGCTGCGAACGCTGCTCTATAGGCGTAATGCTCGCGGGTGAAACTGTCGGACGTGCTTGCACCCGGTAACCTGATGTACGTCCCGCGCTGTGTGCAATATGCCAGGCCTTCGGGAGTTGGGAATTCTGTCTCGAACTCGGCACGTTCGTCGATGGGCGCCGCTTTGATGGCGGATTGTTCCAGCGTCTTCTGACCATTCAGCTGTGCCTTATACCCTTCAGCAGGCTTCGCGGGCGGGCGATTCTGAGCGATTAGCGCTGCATCAGTTGCGGCTGCCCCGCGCAGCTTTTCGTGGGGTGTCTGTGCCTCGGCAGTGGCGCTCAAAGGATCAGTAATGCCTGCTGCTGCGCCGCAGAGGCTGTTTGTTTCCTGCGCGGTGGTGCTCGCTTCGGTGTCTGGTTCGTGCAAGTCGAAGCGCTTACCGGTTTGGGTGATGATCTGGCTCATGCGGCCTCCTTGATCAGGTCTGCAAGCATCAATGCGTTGCGGGTGTCCTTGTGCAACTTGCGCAGGGCGTCATGGCCTATCAGCGTAGTTAGCTGTCGATCGAACTCTTTTCGGAAGCGTGTTACTTCGCGAAGCTCGGTCGTGGCCTGGGTCAGCTGCTGTTGCAGTTCGCCAGCCGCTCGGGGTGTGAGGCGTAGGAGGGCGGGTTTCATGCTGCGGCCTCCTGCTCTGCTGGTTTCAACAGGGCGGCCATGGCCAGCGCTTGTTCGCGAAGGGTGATGGCGTCACGTTCGAGTTTTTTTCCGGTACGGAATGCGGCGAATGTCTCGGCGGCGATCCTGAGTTGTGCGGCGATGGCCAGCAAGGTTTGGCGTTCTGGTTCGCCCAGCTTCGAGGCGGCCAGTGCGCGCTCGTAGTGGGAGTACAGCTGCTTGTAGTGATCCCTTGCCTGATCAGACGAATGCTCCAGGTTGCGGATGGCTTGCGAATGGTCGGATTGCTGGATGGCCATGCCTTCATCAATACCCTCAAGACGGCCGTCTATGAGGCCGCCGCGATATCCAGCCCAATAGGTGAGGCCGAAGAACAAAATGAGGACGATCAGTGCGCAGATCTGAACTGCAGTCATGTGGTGTGCTCCTGGTTGTTTTGATTGGCCGGTGGTGGCGGCCGTTTGGGTTTATTGGTCTTGCTGGGTTGAATCGGTTTGTTTCTTTGCCTGCTCCTCGTCCGCTGAATAAGCCCTGATGTCGATCCATGAGGCCAGGTGGCGGATGTGGACGTACTTGAAGGATTTACGGCTGTCTTTGAGCGTGGTCACGGGCAACGGGATGCGGCCGTTGTCGAGATCGGACGCGAACGTCTGCTCGTTGAGGTTGCGGAAGTACTGCAGGCGGAGTTTCTCCAGAGGGATGAGCACGTCGCCGAAGGTGCGGTAGAGCAGCTCAACGGTTACGGTTTCCGGTGCCGGCATTAGCCGGAGTGGGTTTTGATGGGTATTACTCATGGGCTTGCGCGGCCTCCTTGCGATTGACCCTTGATGGGTGATTCCAGGCGTTCAGGCAGTGGCGTTTGGTCAGCTCCCGCAGATGCTCCGGCACTTCGAGGAGCGCGGCGTTGCGCTCCTCGCGTGTGCGCATGGCGATGATCTGGCGGGCGTATTCCCTAGGCCACGTCACGGTTGTCTACCGGGATGGCAGGCAGCGCCAATCCCAGTTGTTCGGCCAGCCAACGGATGCCGGGTTGTTTGACCCGGGTTGATTGGCTGTACTGCATGCCGAGCTGTTCGTGATACCAGTGGCCATCCTTGACCCGCAGATAGTCGCGATCACGGGCGGGGTAGGCCGGCAGGTTCCGTTCGTTGAGTAGGCCCTTTCCGCGCATCAGGCTGATGAGTTTGGGCCGGGTCAGGCCGAGTTGGGTGGCGGCTTGAGCAAGCGTGCGTTCCATGGCATCCCCCTCATGCAGCGTGTGCGGCAGGAGTCGCCGCAGCAGCCAGGTGATTGATGGACTCGACGACTTTGCCGTAGATCTCGACATCGGTACCGCACACGGTGAAGCACTTGGTGCGTGGGCTCTTTACCCCAATGCTCAGGATGGTGGTGACGCCGGGGCGGGTATGGGTGCGGTGGATCGCGACATGGATGGGTAGTTCGAAACCCATGTCTAGGCTCAGGGTGCCACCGGTGATGACCAGCTCGAACACGCGCTGCTTGTCCTGCAAATTAAACCGACCGTATTCGCGCTCTGCATGCGGCAGGTACAGCAGATCAGCTGAGTTGCTTGAGTCGAAAGGACCGTTGGCTATTTCTTCGATGAAGTCGGCCAGCTTGAGGTGCATTTTCTTTTCATTGTTCAAGGTCAGCGTGTGGCGTTCGCTGTCCATCTCAACGACGAAAACGGTCTCTGCTGTGCCGCGTTCAACCCTTAAGCGAAACGGCAAGGCTTCACGCTTGGGCGCTGACCGCAGGACGTGGTTGAAGGTCTCGGTCAAATTGACCTGGGCGTTGAGCAACTGCAGGGTGCGGTTGTCGAGTTTGAATTTGCTCATGCTGCCTGTCCTCCACCGTTCGGATCGTATGGAGTTGGCGCTGTACGGGCTTGCTGCTTTGGTTTGGTGGTAGCAAACGAGCAGCCGTGTTCGCGGGCCAGGCGTCGAATTTCGAAGATGCGGAAGGGGTTAGCAGCGGCCGGATGGACGTGCAGGGTGGCTGTGGTGTGCATGGTGTTGCCTCGCTCTGTGGTGGAGAGTGAAGTAGATAATTAACCTTAAAGGTTAATTTGTCAAATCCAGAAAACACCACGACGGTGAATTTTTTTGTTTCTATTCCGCGCTTGAAATGCTGCGTTTGACAGCAAGTACCGGCATATGGGTATAGTGGCAAATTGATTCGACATGTTTCGATGTTCAATCACCGCCGTAAATTGTTCAGGGAGGGGAGCTGCGTGGAAATAGTAAACTTTAAAAGCATTTCTTTAGAGGGAATGTATAAGCGTTATGACCTAAATATCAATTTCCACGATAGTTTGAACGTTTTGCATGGTCAAAATGGTACCGGTAAATCCACTCTTATTCATATTCTTGCCAACATGGCAAATAGAGATTTTCTTCGCTTTGCCTACTTGGATTTTGCGAAAATACGGGTAGGGTACTCTAATGGAGTATATGTAGAGATTGTTAAGGATGAAGCTAAGGACGTGCTAATGGTTACATGTCCAGGAGCACTTTTAGAAACTGAATTTAAATTCAATCAATTCGAAGCTCTGAAACTTCTAACTAGTATGGATGAGGATAGAACAAAGGAGCACTATTCTGAATTGCTGATTCAGCAAGAGACATTTATAAAAATGAATCTTGTGCCAGAAGTTAAGGCTTCATATTTTCCAGCTTTTCGGACCATGCTTGAGGCGTGGTCAAGTCAGTTTGAGGATGAGGCACGAAAATATAGAAATCCTATGTATCACGGGATTCCTGCGCAAAAAGTAACTTCTTTTGCAAGGAATTTGTTTGGGCGATTCTTGCCAGTTATTAATTATCCATCTCCCTTGAGTATTGAGCATAACTTGCGTGAGGAAATACGGGATGCTCATCTCAAAATTGCGCGCTATGAAAGCTCGGTTTTCTCTGAGTCCTTTGTTAAGGTCTTTTCGGCAATTTTAAGCGACGAACAAGGAACAGCCCAGGAGGCAGAGCTATTACTTGAAGAGATATCTGAGCTTACAACGGAGACGGCGCTAAACAAAATAGCGAATCTAGAGGGGCCCTCTTATACCTATGTGCAACTTCAGCATTTGGTTGGTAGGAGCCGAGAGTCTAAGGAGTTGGCAAGTTCAGCTACCGGAGCTCTCACTGTTTACCGAAATGCTTTGAGGGAGAGGCGTGATTTCCAAGTCGACATTTTTGCACAGATTGATAAATATTTTGATGCGGTGAACGCTTTTCTTGAACAAAAAGAACTTCGCTATGTTCCCGATTCTAATAGAAGAATGCCGAAAGTTGGCTTAAAGTTTAAAGATGGGACTTGGAGTAGCATTAGAGTTATGTCATCTGGTGAGAGGCAGTTGCTTACAATGCTATATGCCGTCACGAAAATGAGTACAGACTCATTGGTGCTTATTGATGAGCCGGAATTGTCACTTCATATTGATTGGCAGGAAGAGTTGTTGAGCAAGATGATGGCTCAGTTGGGCGGGAGGCAAATTATTGTATGTACTCATTCCCCTTCTATCGCATCCAACTATGAAGATTTTATGATTGAAGTCGTTCCAATGCTGTCGAGGTACTCTGCGCCAAGTACTGAGATTTCGGATGATGATGAGGAACTCATCTAATGGAACTGAAGTACGATATCGCTGAATATATTGCCATGGCTAGAATGAGCTCTAAAATTCGAGTGCTCGTAGAAGGCAAAGACGATCGTGGTCATGTTTTGAATCTTTTGAATAAACTTGCCCCTAAAGCAAAGCTTAAAGTTGATACTGCGGTTGATATTATGGGCGACTGCAATGTAACGCGTACAAATAACCGAGCAAAAATTGAAAAGGTTCACACACATTGCAAGGAAAGACAAAGTCATCGTCGACTTTTCTTTCTGTGCGATCGAGAGTTTAGAAATTTCATCATAGATGAGGTTGTTCAGGATAGCGTGACTGGACATGAAGTCGATGGTAATCTTTCTTGGACTCTAGGTCATTCCATTGAGAACTACTTTCTTAGTCCGCTAATGCTGGGTGAGGGGTTTAGATTCTTAAGTGGATCAGGGCGAAAAAGTGAAGCCGTTGAATTGTTTTCAGAATATTTTGACGATGCGGTACGAAAAATCGCAGCGATAACGTTGGCGGCTAAAGAACTTGATTGTGCAAACTTTCCTTCTTCAATAGTTCGCTGGAATAACATTGTGTTGAAGGAGGGTGTTATTGATTTTGGTTTCAGAAGTGAGCAAAATCTCAATGACTTTGCGGAGAAATTTGTTTCAACTTATGAGGCGTTTTTACTGGTCGTAGATCGCACAGATATAGAAGTATGTGCTCGTTTATGTCGGGGGCATACTGCAGTAGTGATTTTGCAGCGGTTATTTGCCGCAAGTCTGTATGAGTCAGGGAGAGATCGAGAGGAAGATTTGGCACGATATGATGCTAATCTTTTTAATAATGTATCAGAGCATATTATTTCGTCAGCTTTATCCGAGGCGTGGATAAATAAGGTTGCAGCAGGAGCGTCTCATTATCCCCAGCCACTTGTGCAATTAGTTATGGATGCTGTATGAGCGGTGGGGTAGTGCCTTGTGAATTTCTGATTTCAGAGGTCGGAGATTTTCCAACGTGCTCGACCGCAAATAACCCATTCCTCTGACATTTTTATAATGCGTTCAGGCCAATCCGGATTCAAAGCAAATAAATACAGTTCGTTACCCTCTTGTTTTAATTGCTTGAGGGTCGCGGCTTGGTCTCGGGTTCTCTTAGCTGCAACAAAATGACCCGGTAATGCTTCTAGTGCCGGGTCAATGACAATCTTGTCGCCCTCTACAAATTTTGGCTCCATGCTTATTCCCTCGACTCGAAGAATAAAAGCCTTAGGGCCGACAGGGCCAGGCGCATCAATCCATTCCTCAGCATCCCTAGGATCAAAGCTACCTTTTCCTTCACACCAAGTGCCGGCCGCAATTGATCCAATGACCGGTAACTGCCGCCCGGTATGGCTTAGAAGTGTTGCGTTGTTGTATTCACCTAGTCCGTAAGGCATATCAAGATAGCCAGCATATAGATCTAGGGCTTTCTCTATTTCTCGCGCTATCTGGTCACCGATACCTTTGGTGGGGTTCTTTCCCCCAAATGCGCTCACCTGAGCGGGGGCTTTACCGAGAAGGTCAGCGATGTCTGTCAGGCGGAGTTTTCTTTCGGCCAAGACCCTTCGGAAATTCTGCAGGCGGGTGTCTGAAATTTTCATTCGACGATTGTGTCCGGATTAACCTAGATGGTGAATGTCCTTGTGGGTATTGTAAAAAATAACCTCATGGGTTAATTTGTTGTCTGGAGGTATCACCATGAATCTACGCGAATACATTAACCATATGGATTCTGAAGGGCTTACCGCCTATGCCGGGCGTTGTCGCATTGCTGTGAGTTATCTACGACTTCACGTCAAATATGCGAGCAAAGATCCAAGTGTGTCATTGATCAAGTCATTGGCACGTGAAAGTGAAGGTTTCGTATCGCTTGCGGAGGTTCTGGAGCATTTCGGTGTTATTGAAATTGATCCTGAGCGTGAAGCAGCTTAGATAGAAAAAAGGCGACCCAAAGGCCGCCCAGTTCCTCCCAACACGCACCACCACAGCGCTGTCGGGACGCGATAAAGGTAGGCGGGCACACCACATGCTAACCACCTCCCTTTATCGCGCTTTTCCAAGGCACGGAATGCCTTGGTGTTGCTGCCTTTTCCACCACAGATTGGGCAGCGGTTGCGCCAGGGGTGAGCAACGGATTGCTCGCCCCGGCACGGTGCCGGTATCGATCCTGAAGATCTAGCCGGCGTTTGGGCCCTTTCAAGCCACGCGGCAAATGTACCACCACTGCAAGTCGCGCGGCACTGGCAACTTATAAGGATTAATGCCATGAGCCGAATCGCTTTGAATTCTGTTGAGCGGGCGCAGCGGGAAGTTCTGCCGCTCGACCTCGCGCTTTACCATGCCGCTCGGGATTACCCGGGCGGCGCCGCAGCCATCGCCGCCACCACCGGCAGAAACGCCACGACGCTGCAGCACAAGCTTTCCCCAACCCATCCCAGCCACACGGCCAACATTCAGGAGTTCGGCGAGATCCTGGAGCTGACCAAGGATCGCCGCATTCTGGATGCGGTGCATGCGTTGGTCGGTGACACGACCTGGCAGGAACTGGCCGAGGCGTACACCAACGACATGCCCGAGACGTTGACCACTGGCATTGCCGAGTATTTTCGGCAGGTGGCGGACCTGGCCGATACCTGGGCCAAAAGCATTGGCGATGGGGTGGTGTCCGATGAGGAGTTGGGCGCGATTCATCTGCAGGTGTTTCGCGGGATTCGGGGGTTATTGGGGATGTTCAACCGCGCCACGTATGTCAACCAGACGACGCGAGGTGCTGACCTTGGCTGACATCGCTGATTTCGCTAATGACCTGGTGCAGGAACGGATCGATCAGGCACTGGCTGCGCGTAATGCCGCCAAGTCTGCAACGGTGATTCATTCGTTTTTATTCTGCGAAAGGTGCGACGAGCCGATTCCTGAGGGGCGCCGAGTTGCGTTACCGGGTTGCACTCAGTGCGTGCAGTGCCAGTCGATCGATGAGTTGCGGGAGGCTCGTCATGCTTGATGAGGTGCTGGGGCAATTCGCAGATTACGGCCTTGAGCCGGAACAACCACTTGTCTTCGGTAAGCTGACTCGCTGCAAGACTGCGCAGGATAAGGGCAAGGAGAAGAACGGTTGGTATGTTGTCCACGAGCATCGTACCGAGAAGCTCGAAACGCTGATTTTCGGCAGCTTTGGTGATTGGCGCTCGGGCGAGACGCAGAAGATCAAAGTTAAAGCCGGGCGCATGTCGCCAGAAGAGCGGGAGGTGATGCGCGCACGGCAAGAGGAAGCCAAGCGTCGTGCTGCCGAGATCGCCGCCAATGCGGCGCGGCGCGCGGCGAATCGAGCGGCGGGAATGTTCAAGCGCATGCCGGAGAAGGGGCGTAGCGACTATCTGGATCGAAAGCAGATCGTTGGTTTTGGCGTTCGCTATGCTCCGCGCTCCGGCGCGTTTTTGGTGCCTATGTGCAACGTGCGGGACCAGGTTGTCGGGCTGCAAGTGATCTTTCCAGCCAAGCAGGAAGACACTGGCCGGGACAAGTCTTACTGGCCCTACGGCATGTCGAAGGAGGGCGCTTTTCACCTGATTGGGCCACACCCGGAGCCGGGCGAGCCGGTGTTGGTGTGTGAAGGCTATGCCACCGGCGCTAGCCTGCACATGGCGACCTCGCTGACGGTGGCCATCGCCTTCGATGCGGGCAATTTGTTAGTGGTGTGCAAGGCCATGCGCGAGCGCTTTCCGGGTTGCCCGCTGATTGTTTGTCGGGATGACGATTGGAAGACCAAACGATCGAATGGCGAACCCTGGAACCCCGGTGAAGAGAAGGCGAACAACGCCGCGTTGATCGTCGGTGGTCAGGTGGTCGCGCCGATCTTTTCCGGTGAACGGGATGACAAGTGGACCGACTTCAATGACCTGCATGTTGCCGAGGGTTTGGAAGCGGTGCGCCGCCAGGTGTTGGCGGTGGTCAAGCCGCCGGCAGCGGGTGGCTGGAAGGACATGCTGGCTCGCAGTGAAAGCGGTGCCTTGATTGCGCATATGCAGAACGTGGAGCTGATCCTTGGCAATGATGAGCGGTGGGCCGGGGTGATCGGCTACAGCGTGTTCAGTTCGAAGATCATCAAGCTGCGTGCGGCACCTTATGGTGGCGGGGCGGGTGACTGGGCTGACATCGATGATATGCGGGTGATGAAGTGGCTCGCGCAGCAGTACAACTTGCGGGTGAAGGCGTCTCATGTGATCGAGGCGGTCAGTGTGGTTGCGCATGACCACGCCTTTCACCCGGTGCGTGAATACCTGCAAAAGCTTGTGTGGGATCGCGTGCCTCGGTTGGAGAGCTGGTTGACCGACGTGCTTGGGGTTGAGGCCAGTGAGTACTCGGCCAAGGTCGGCAAGCGCTGGCCGATTTCGGCGGTGGCCCGGGTGATGCGCCCTGGCTGCAAGGCCGACTCGGTGATGATCCTCGAAGGCGGGCAGGGCGAAGGTAAGTCCACGGCGATGGGGATTCTCGGCGGTGAGTGGTTCATGGACACGCCGTTTGCCCTCGGTGACAAGGACAGCTTTCAGGCGATTCGCGGTAAGTGGATTGTCGAGCTGGGGGAGCTGGACAGTTTCAACAAGGCCGAGAGTACGAAGGCCAAGCAGTTCTTCTCGGCCTCCACCGATACTTACCGTGAAAGCTACGGCCGCAGAACGAATGACGTGCCACGCCAGTGTGTGTTCGTGGGGACCACCAACCAGGAGGAATACCTCAAGGATGCCACCGGTAACCGGCGCTATTGGCCGGTGTTCTGCAACAAGGTCGACCTCGATACCCTGCGTGAGATCCGTGATCAGCTGTGGGCCGAGGCGGTGTTTTGCTATGAGGCCGGTGATATCTGGTGGGTCACCAAGGATGAGTCCTGGATGTTTGCCGAGGCGCAGGATGAGCGCTTTGTGGTGGACGAATGGGAGGGGCTGATTCTGAATTGGTTGGAGGAGTCGCAGATCGGCGAAACCACCACTGGCAATGACATTCTGAGCCAGGCCCTCAAGTTGGATTACGGCCATTGGGGCAAGCCGGAGCAGATGCGCGTAGGGGCGATCATGCATCGGCTTGGCTGGCGCAAGAAGCGTTTGACGGCTTTGACCAAAAGCGGGGTGCGGCCATGGGCTTATCAGAAGCCTGCCACCTGGGGGCGTTGCACTGCGTTGCAGCAGGCACCGATTGAGGAGCCTTGCTTTGATTAAGCGGATAGATGAGATGCTGAAGTTGTGGGCGCAGGATCTGCATTCGCCGATGACTGAAGCCTATGGCGGGGCGAGTGGCGGGAACATGATTGCGATGTTGATGGCGTGCAAGGGGGAGTTGATACGGGGGACGCGGGGCAGTCGGGTGTTGTTGGATGAGTCGGCGGATATTGAGTTTATCGTCAATAAGCACTTGCCGCCGCAGTTGTCGGTCGTCGTGCGGGAACATTACTGCAACCACGATAGCTTTCTGTCGCAGAAGTACGCCCACTGTGGCTGTAGCCGCGATACCTATTACCAGCGCCTGCATGAGGCGCATGTGCACATTGCTGGTCTGTTGATGGGGAAGGCAGCATGACCTTTGACATCGATCCGTCTGTCACTGTCCCACTGTCCGGCCTTGTCCTACCGTCATTTATGGCGGTAGGACAGGTGCAGACCCCGTCGTTACTGGGGGGTCCTACTGTCCGACCTTCACCCGCGTCATGCACACGTGAGTGTAGCGGGCACGTATTCGCGCCTATGGCGCGTACGCGTGTTTTTAGCTTTTTCTCTATACACGAGAGAATGGTAAAAAAGGTAGGACAGTAGGGCAGAGGCACGAATTTAGAGGGCTCCAGCTGTCCTACTTCGATTCAGAGTAGTGGGACAGTAGGACAGCGCCAGAGACGCTGAAAGCCGAAGTAAAGATATTCACCGACATTGCCTAGACGTAGCCCAGACATTCACCGGGTGGCATTAAAATGGGGTTGCTGCCACCGGAATCGACCTGTAAAAAGTAGTCATCTTCGATAGGTGCGACCGCAGAGAGCGGCAGGCATCACACCACCAAAACCCGGCCATTGCGCCGGGTTTTGGCGTCTATGGGGCGGTGACTTTTGAAAGGGCACTGTTTCTCCTGTCCATCAGCTGAAAGTGCACGAACAAAACGAGCGATACCCCTGAAAAAACAGCGAGGCTCATCAAGTTCACCAGCAGCAGGAAAATGTCGAGACGGGTAATGGGGTCGGAGCTGGTAACAAACTCCACCACTTTGGCGACTCCCGTCGCTACCAGGGCAGCGCAGGAAAAGTACACCCATCCCCGGTACATTTTTTGACCCAGCCTGGCCCAGAGCTGGCGATAGCGTTGCTTGTGCTCCTCAGTACTCTGCGACCACATCAGGGCAAAGGCCGGGATAGCAAACGATCCCGCCAATACGCCAACGATACCCACTACAAGGCTTACCACTTCGAATCCTGTCATGACAATTTCCCTAAAAAAACAGATCAAGCGAGTAGCGACACTCAACAATGGCTTGATAGCGCACAACCGGCGCAATCGACGATGAACCAGGAAAATCTTATGACAAACGAGCAACAAGCGCTGGCAGAAATGCCGATCTGGATGGTTATTGTCCTGGCGCTGGTCGGTGGCGTTTCCGGCGAGATGTGGCGGGCCGACAAGGACGGCGCGCGGGGCTGGGTATTGTTGCGTCGATTGGTCCTGCGATCTGGCGCCTGCATAGTCTGCGGCGTGTCGGCGATGATGTTGATGGTCGGCGCGGGCATGTCTATCTGGACCGCTGGCAGTCTCGGATGTCTGACCGCGATGGCCGGGGCGGATGTCGCCATCGGGTTGTACGAACGTTGGGCCGCCAAACGACTGGGCGTCTGTGAAGCGCAGCAATGCAACGACGAATCTAATCAGTAGCTAAAAAATGGAGATGACTATGCAAGTTCGAATCTTGAACGATGATCTGGACGTGATCTGGACCAAGACAGAGACCGGCGGACTGACTAGCCCGTCATTCCGCCGGGATGGAACGATTGAGATGATCATCATCGCACTTGAGAAGGCGCTGCAATGGGCGCGGGAAGAAGCCATACAACCCGATTCGGATTCATCCCCTGCTTTAGTCAGCACTCAAGCCATTGATGAGTTTCTACAGAGCAATTTCCTTATTGATGTTGGCGTGAACCAGCTCCCAGATACCAGGTGACTTGAAGAACGCATGCCATTTTGGCGGTGCGACAAAGCCGATCTGTCTCCCGGTGCTCCAGATGGCGACAGCATGACCAGCCAACCCTGCCTGGTTCACGGCCGTTTCAAATGCTGCGACGAATGCCTGTTGCGCTGCACGGGATTTGTTAGCGAACGCAGCGTCCACAGGGACAATGATCATGTCTTGTCCCTGTTCTCGGATATGCGCAAATGGAAATTTGTTAGCCATCTTTTTCCCTTTCGATAAGTGGTGGGTAATCCTTCCCCGGCGATCCTTCTGCTGGCGAAGGACGGCGTTGATGCTAGCACTGTGTTCGTAATATCTCGTTGCGCAGTGCCATTTTCAGTTCTTTCCTACGACTTTGGAGCACTGAGAATGCGGGGGACCCTGGGGTTATCCGGTGGGTACGGGGTCGCAAACCCGCGGGATCTTGTAAGCGGCCAGTTTTTCCACGTTGGTTGACAGAGGTTGACAGCCCTAGGTTGACAGGAGGTTTACATGACCATTTTGAGCCGTACGGAGTACGCGGCCAGTAAGGGCTGGTCTCGGCAGTACGTTGGGAAACTGGTTCAGCAAGGGCGATTGGTCCTCTCTGGTGGCAAGGTCGATGTCGAAGCCAGTGAGCAATATCTGGCAATGACAAGCGACCCCGCGCGCAGTAAGTCGAACACACGTATCCCGCTGGTTATCGGCTCTCCAGAAACCAGTTTTGAGTCCTCTCAAGTCCCACTGAGCGCGCTACCCAAGGCTGCGCCGGACTATCAAAAAGCACGAACCAGGCTGGCGCTGGCGCAAGCCGAACGAGCCGAAAGCGACCTTCTCAAGGTTAACGGCGCACTCGTCGAGCGAACAATCGTCGACGAAGCGGCGTTTGCATCAGGCCGAATGACCCGCGATTTGTTAATGGGATTACCCCCCAAGTTGGCGCCAGTTCTCTCGGCCATGACCTGCACCTGGGACATCGAAAAACACCTGGCAGCAGAAATCCGGCAAGCACTTGAAGACGCAGAGCGCTTGTCCTCAGAAGACTTCATTCGTGCCGTCACTCCCGAGAATTAACTTATGGATGCCAGATATGCTGACGGTGCAGAGGTGTACCGCCAGGCGTACTTTCGTGGGTTGCGTCCAGAGCCAGAGCTTTGGGTCGACCAGTGGGCCGACGAATACATGCGGATTCCGCGTGATACCGGCGCCGCCGAGCCAGGTCGTTATCGCACCGCGCGTACACCTTACGCACAGGAGCCCATGCGCTGCCTGTCACCGGCCCATCCCTGCAAGCGCGTGATTACCATGGTCGCCTCGCAGCTGATGAAAACCCAGATCGGTTTGAATTGGATCGGCAGCCTGATGCACATGGCCCCCTCGAACATCCTTACCTTGCTGCCAAGCCTTGGGCTGGCCAAGCGAGTGTCGTCGAGGATCAGCAAGACCATCAAGGCCACACCCGTGTTGCGAGCACGCGTAGCCTCAGGTCGCGAGGCCATCAACACCATGGACACCAAAGAGTTCGAAGGTGGCTCCTTGTACGTCACCACCGCGGGCTCGGCTGCCAACCTCTCAGAGTTATCGGCACGCTACGTCTACGGTGACGAAATCGACCGTTGGGAAGTGGACGTCGGCGAGGAGGGTGATCCCATCGAACTGGCCGAAACCCGCGCCAGTACCTTTGGGCGTAACGCAAAGTTCTACTTCTCCAGCTCTCCAACGATCAAGGGTTCCTCCCGAATTGCTGATTTGTTCGCAGGCAGTGATCAACGTCACTACTACGTACCGTGCCCGCACTGCGGACACATGCAAACCCTCGAATGGGACAACCTGCATTACTCGCCCGATTACACCGTCGTCCATTACCAGTGCGCCGGTCCAGATTGTGATGTGCTGATCGAGGAGAACCATAAGGGAGAAATGCTTTCCCGAGGTGAATGGCGCGCCCATGCTGAAGGCGACGGTGAGACCGTCGGGTTTCATCTGAGTGCTCTGTACTCACCGCCTGGCTGGATGGATTGGCGAACGCTAGCGATCCAGTATGAAAAAGCCAAGGTTGCACAAAACAACGGCGATCTCGAGCCCATGCAAGTGTTCTATAACACCCGTCTGGCGAAGGTCTGGGATTCAGCTCAAGAGCAAACCAAAGCCGAGACACTGATGGCCCGCGCTCGGTTAGAAACGTACACCCTCGGCTCAATGCCTTCCGGCGTGTTGATGCTCACCGGTGCTGTGGACGTTCAAGCCAATCGTCTGGAACTGATGGTCATGGGTTTTGGCATCGGGATGGAGCGATGGGTGATCGACCACCATGTGATCTGGGGTGATCCAGCCGACGAGCGAAACTGGGCAGTGCTCGACGAAAAACTAAAGTCCCGCTACCGACATCCATGTGGCGTGGGCTTGGCAATCCTGGCCACAGGGATTGACTCCGGTGGACACCACACCGATGAGGTCTACCAGTTCTGTCGCGTCCGCCGTTGGCGCAACATCTTCGCCATTAAGGGGGCTAGCAAGCCGGGCAGGCCAGTGATCGCCCAGCGCCCGTCGATGGTCGACGTGACCTGGAAGGGCCAGACAGAACGTCATGGCGCCGAGTTGTGGTTTGTCGGCACCGACACCGCCAAGGACTGGATCTACAACCGCTACCCATTCGAAAGCGGACCTGGCGCACTGCACTTCGCCAACGACCTGCCGGACGAGTTCTTCGCGCAGTGTGTCGCCGAGCGCAAGGTGGCTCGCTACATCAAGGGCTACAAGCGCATCGAATGGGTCAAGGGCAAGGCTGAGCGCAACGAAGCGCTCGACTTGATGGTGTACTGCCTGGCCATGGCTCATTACCTGGGCATCAACCGCTATCAGGAACACGATTGGGAGCGAGTGCGGCAGTCACTGGCGCAATGTGGCCTGTTTGACGAAGCGCTGAGCATCAAGCCGATTCAGGCTAAGCGCGTTGACCAGGACGAAGCACCGGCGACCACGGTTGCCAAGCAGTCGCAACCGGCACCACAAGTTGCTGCTCCCGTTGCTCAAGCGAGACAAGTCACAGCGCAACGGCGCAGCTCCAGCAGCGGCTACTTGAAGAGACGATGAGTGATCAAGATAGACCTATTGCTGGCCCCAATACTCGGGCACCAAGTCCCAGCAGCTCGGACACCGTTGCTCGCAAGGTTTCTTTTCCTCCTTCCTTTGCCGCATTCGTGATGCTTTGTCCGAAAGACGGACCTTTATCCAGGCTGCTCGGGGAGGCTTTCAGGACTTCGAGACCGGCCGCCGTGAGGACCACATCCTGAGCGTAGTACTGGGTGCAGTCTTTGAATGTGAGGTAACCAGTGGATTCTAACCAACGAACAGTGGCGATGAAGAACTCTGCGTCCTCACTAGGTATGTCTGCGCACATGAAGTCGCACCAGCGTGTTGCAGGCTCGACGAATTTTTCAGGGATGAGCGATTTCGGAACTGGAAATTTGGCATACAGCTCAGCCAGTACCAGCCCGGTAATCTCATTGAATTGGTCAATATTGGAGACAGCCATGTCAGAAAACTCCGTGGAAAAAGCGCAACACGCGCAGAGGGTCAAAGCCGCCGCCGAACTCCAGCAAGAACTACGTCGGATAGTGGCTGATCAGCTAACAGGGCGGATGGACTGGGTCCGCGCCCGCGTTTACTGGCGAATGCGCCTACCAGATATTCCATCTGAAGAATTGGCTGATGCACTGACACACGTATTGGCGGGCGGCAGTTTCAGACAAGAAGTGCAGTCGAGAACTCAGAACTTCGTCTGACGATTTTTATATCACATCGCCTTTATCCATTCAGGGCAAACCTCATGTCATTCACCCAAAAGCACCTCGATGCAGTTGAGGCGGCCATCGTTCGCGGCGAAAAAATCGTGCGCTACACCGACCGTACTGTCGAGTACCGCACCGTCGATGAGCTGCTAAAAGCTCGCGAAGAAATCCGCACGTCGCTGATCAGTGCAGCCGGGCCACGCTCTCGAGTGGTTCGGCTGTACCACGGAGGCAAGGGAATCTAATGGCTCGACACTTCCCGACGCTAACCCGTAACGGATTCGTGTTGCCGTCGAACATCAAGGCCAGTTACGAAGGCGCCGGAGAGGGCCGCCGCTCCACTGGCTGGGATGCGCCGGACAACGGAATCAACAGCATCAACACTCCGGCGCTGCGCAATCTGCGCTCACGGTCGCGGGCAGCGGTTCGCAATGATCCGTATGCCTACAACGTGATCGACAAGCGCGTCAGTAACCTGATCGGTACCGGCATTACGCCGCGACCAAAAACCGATGACGAAGCCCTGCGCAAACTGCTGCAGGAACTGTGGGATGACTGGGTCGATGAATCGGACGCCGACGAGCGCACCGACTTCAACGGCCAGCAGGCGCTGGTGGCCCGCACGGTGGAAACCTCCGGCGAGTGTTTTGTGCGATTGCGTCCGCGCGGCCTGGACGAAGGCCTTGCGGTGCCGCTGCAGCTGCAAATCCTGGCCCCAGAGTTTGTCCCGCATGACAAGTTCGAGAGCACCCGCGACGGCAACTTCATCCGCGCCGGTATCGAGTTCACCCCCGGCGGCAAGCGCGTGGCGTACTGGATGTACCTGGCGCATCCACGCGATGCCTCGTCGCTGAATGCGGGTTACAACCAGCTGGTGCGCGTACCGGCCGCGCAGGTGCTGCACATCTTCGAACCCGTCGAACCTGGCCAGTTGCGCGGCGTACCGCGCTTGTCGCCGGTGTTGAAGCGCCTGCGCAGTCTCGACAACTACGACGACGCGGTGCTGTTCCGGCAGGAAGTGGCGAACCTGTTTGCCGGTTTTATCACCCGGCCACCCCCTGACTCCGGCCCCGTGCCAAGGGACCCGGTCACCGGCCAGCCGCTGAGCCTGGATCGCGACGGCTTCACGCCGATGGTCGCGCTGGAGCCCGGCACCATGCAGGAGCTGGGGCCTGGTGAGGAGGTGGAGTTTTCCAAACCGCCGGACGCCGGCAACAACTATCCCGACTTCATGCGGCAGCAGCTGATGGCGGCTGCAGCGGGAACCGGGACGCCGTACGAAATCCTCACCGGCGACATGCGCGAGGTCAACGACCGGGCGCTGCGGGTCGTGCTCAACGAGTTTCGGCGCCGTTTGGAACAACTGCAGTTCAGTGTGTACGTGCACCAGCTGTGCCGTCCGGTTCGGGCGGCCTGGATGGACATGGCGGTGCTGTCCGGTGTCCTCAAGCTGGATGACTACGCCCAGCGCCGCCGTGAGTACCTGCGCACCCGTTGGGTGCCGCAAGGCTGGGCCTACATCCAGCCGGTACAGGACGTACAAGCGCGACGGATGGAAGTGCAGGCCGGCTTCGCCTCGCGCAGTGAGATGGTCCTGCGCACCGGTTATGACGCTGAAACGGTCGACGCCGAAAACGCCGCCGATCTGGCCCGGGCCACCAAGCTTGGCCTCAATTACACCACTCTTGAAGCGTTCGTCCCCGTCGACGACAAGGAGCAATCATGAGCAAGAAAACGCGGCCACGCGTGTATAACCGGGCGGGTAAACGCGTGCAGGTACAGGACAAGACCTGGTACGCGTTGCAGGCCAGCGGCGAGGCTGCCGAGCGGGTGATCGAGGTCTTCGTCTACGGCGAGATCGGCGCCTGGGGCATTACCGCGAATCAGTTTGTGCAAGACCTGCGCGCCATGGACGACGGTGTTTCACCGGTGATCGCCGCATTCAACAGCATTGGTGGCGACCTGTTCGATGGGCTGGCGATGCATAACGCACTGTCACGTTTGGGCGAGCGCTGCACCGGCCGCATCGACGCATTGGCGGCCAGTGCCGCCAGTGTGGCGGTATGTGGCGCGCACCGTGTCGTGATCGCGTCCAATGCCATGCTGATGATTCACAACCCGTGGACTTACGCCGCCGGCGATGCCGACAATTTTCGCAAGGTGGCCGATGTCCTCGATCAGACGATGGAGGCCATCATTGCGGCCTACAAGGCCAAGGCGCCGGACATCGATGAGACGGAGTTGCGGCGCATGGTGGCCAATGAAACCTGGCTGACCGCCAGTGAAGCGGTGGCTCTGGGGTTGGCCGATGAGGTCGGCGAGGGCGTCACGGTCAAGGCTTGCCTCGGCCAAGGGGCCGTGCTGCAGCGTTACCAGCACGCGCCGGCCGAATTGCTCGCCCAGTTGGACGAGCCACCCGAGCCGGATCCCGAGCTGGAGCCGGACAATCCACCGCAGGATCCGCCCGTGATTGATTCGGCCAAGCTGGCCCTGATGATCACGCAGCGATGCACCGAGTCGGGCATTAGCAACCTGATCGAACCGCTGCTCAGTTCCACCCGGCTTGAAAGCGAAGAAATCGTCCAGGCCGGCCTTACACGTGCCAAGGCCGTGAACGACCTTTGTGTGGCCGCACGCTTACCCGAGTTCAGTGTCGAGTATGTCGCGGCGGGCCTGGACGTTGCGGCGGTCCGAGCGCGTCTGTTCGACAAGATCGTCAGCAGCGGCAAGGGCTTCGAAATTGACAACAGTTTGCCGCTGGACAATGACCCCGCACCTAAGGTGCAGGCCAAACAACTGGATCAACCTTCCATCTGGTCCGCGCGCCAAGCCGCGCAGTCCGGTAATTCCCGATCTACAACAGGAGCAAGACGATGACCATTCAACGTGAGCCGATGCATGCAGGCGAATTCCTCCTGTCCGAAGGGGCGGGCACCATTTCTCGCGAAGCCATCAATGTCGCCGCCGGCCCTGCTTTGGAACCGGGGCAGATCCTCGGCCTGGTCAGCTTGACCGGTGAATTCGCCCCCTATAACCCGACCGCCGAAGACGGCAGCGAAAATGCGATCGCCATTCTCTACGGCCCGTTGGGCGAGTCGGATGTGGTCCGACGCGGACGGGCAGTAGTGCGCCTGGCTGAAGTGAGCGAGGCCCATCTCACGGGTCTGGATCCTGCCGCTGAAAAGGCGTTGGCCGCTCACTTCCTGATCGTTCGCTAAGACAATCAAACTGATTACCCAACCCGCCGAGTGCGGGTTTTTTGCATTCTGGAGATGTCTTCATGGCTGACATTGAAATCTTTAACGACGATGCGTTTTCGGTCTCCTCGCTGACCGCCGCCATCAACGAACAGGAATACCTGCCGGGCCGCATCAGCAGCCTCGGCCTGTTCCAGGAAGAGGGCATCACCACCCTGACCGTGCAGATCGAAAAAGACGGCGACACCTTGGCCCTGGTGCCCGCGGGTGAGCGCGGTACGTCCGGTCTGGTGGTCGCTGGTAGCAAGCGCAATCTGATCCCGTTCAACACCGTGCACCTGCCTCAGCGCTTCGCGATCAAGGCTGATGAAATTCAGGGTATTCGTGCTTTTGGTACCCGCTCTGAATTGCAGGCAGTGCAGGACGTGGTCAACAAACGCCTGGCCAAAGCGCGTCGGCAACTGGATGCCACGCACGAATTCCAGCGCATGGGGGCACTGAACGGCCAGATTCTCGACGCTGACGGTACAACCGTCTTGCTCGATATCTACAAAACCTTTGGTGTGACCCGCAAGAAAATGTCCATGGGGCTGAACAGTCCGGACACCGAACTACGCGTCAAGTGTGGGGAGGCGTTGGACCTGCAGGAGGACGCGCTGGGCAGTGTTACCAGCACCGGGTCGCGTGCGCTGTGCGGTAAGAATTTCTGGAACAAGCTGCTGGTCCACAAGTCGGTCAAAGAGACCTACCTCAACAGTCAGCAGGCGGCTGCTTTGCGTGGCGATGCCCGCGAAAGTTTCGAGTTCGGCGGCATCGTCTGGGAGCGCTATCGCGGCAAGATCGCTGGCGTGACCTTCATCCATGACGACAAGGCGCTGCTGATTCCCGAAGGTGTGCCGGACCTGTACATCTCGGTGTTCGCGCCGGCGGACTACATGGAAACGGTCAACACCGAAGGCGTGCCGTACTACAGCAAGATCGAGCCGATGCCTTTCAACAAAGGCATGGCCGGTGAAGCTCAGTCGAACCCGCTGCACCTGTGCACTCGGCCGCTCGCACAGATCCTTCTGGAGCTCTGACCATGGCCTTTCGCGACTTGATTGCCGAGGTCGATGCGGTGGTGTTCGAAACCCTGGGCGACAGCGCACGGATCGAAGGCCGGGATGAACCGGTCCTCGGTATGTTTGCCGCGCCCTGGCTCCAACCGAAGTTCGGCAAGCTCAACACCGGGTTGCGTGAGCCTCGTTTCGAAATTCGGGTCAGCGATTCCCATGGCCTGGAGCAGGGCCTGTTGGTCCGTATCGATTTACCGGCCCAGGACGGCGGTGGCGATTACGACCTGCTGCAGCTGGAGCCGAGCGGTGACGGTTTGGTTGCCTTGATCCTGAGGATGCGTGCATGAGCGTTGGTAGCTATTACAAGTCCTCGGCCGGCGGAGGGATGGTCACCATCCAGTCTTCGTCAGCGGATCTGCAAGCGTTCCAGGACTTCGCCAAGGTGGTACCGAAGGCGGCGGCTGCCGCGCATCGCCGAGCGATCAATAAAACGCTGGGCTGGTTGCGTACGCACATCGCCCGGGCGGTCAGTCGACAGGAACGCATCGCCGTCGCGGCGGTGCGTCAACGGTTACGCAGCTACCCGGTCACCGGTGGGGCCATGAGCGGCAAGCTGTGGTTTGGCTTGAACGCCATCGAGTCCAGCCGGATTGGCCGCGCGCGGCAGATTCGCAGCGGCGTGTCGGTGGCCGGGCGTCGTTATCAGGGGGCGTTCCTCAAACAGGTCTACGGCAACAAGCCCGATATCTGGATCCGCACGGCGAGCAAACACTTCGATGCGGACGACTATCCCGACAGTACCGTGTCCTCAGGACACGGGCCGAGTTCGGGTTGGGTCGCTGAAAATGGCAACCGGTTTCCACTGGCCAAGGCCAAGGTGTCCCTGGAACATGCGCGTCCCCATTTCGAAAGCTGGGTGCGCAAGGCGGATGAGCGCTTGCTGCAGATCCTGCAGCAGGAACTCAACTTCGAGCTGCAAAAGTACTTGAGGAGTTAGTGTCGTGTCAGAAGAGCCTTTTAGCCTGGATCAGCTTTACCGGGCCATTGAGCAACAACTGCTTTCGGAGTTGCCAGGTGTGTGTGCGGTGACGGCCTGGCCGAATATTAAAGATCGTGTGGCGTTGCCGGCGGTGTTTCTGGAGATGGCCGAGATTGAACCGGGCGTCGATATCGGCACCGGGGAAACGACCTTGGTGTGCAGGTTCGAGGCACGCATCGTTGTCGATCCGATCAAGCCGCACCATCATCAACAGGCCGTGCAACTGGCCACCCAGCTCGCGGTGAAGCTGCGGACGCAGACTTGGGGACTTGAGGTTGAGCCGGCGGTGTTCATTCAGGCCGGGCAGGATTGGACCCGGCCCGAACTGGATGGCTACACCGTCTGGTTGGTGGAATGGAACCAGCAGATCTACCTCGGTGCACAACAATGGCCATGGCCGGATGAGCAACCGGGTTCCCTCTGGTTCGGTTTCAACCAAGACCCGAAAGAGGCGTTCTTTCCGGCGGAGGACGTGCCATGAGCTACGCCCTTGCCGAGCATGACCGCATGATTGCCGCCATGCTGATGCCTTGCGTGGTGGTCGGTGTGGATTTGGCAACGGCCACTGTTCGGGTGCAGTCCGGCGATTGGGTCAGCGCGTGGGTGCGCTGGCACAGTCTGGCGGCCGGCAAGGCCCGTCACTGGCGGGCGCCGAGCCTGAGCGAACAGGGGGTGCTGTTCAACCCCAGCGGTCAGGCTGGGATGGGCACCTTCATTCCCGGGCTCTATGGGGATGCCGGTGGCCAGCCGGATAACCGCGACCATGTGGAGGTCTGGCGTTTCGATGATGGTGGTTCGCTGGTCTATGACTGGCAGGCCAAGAGCTACAGCATCACCCTGCCAAGCGGTACGGTGACCGTCAAGGTCGCCAGCACGGAGGTGGTCGTAGCAGACAGCGCCGTCAACGTGACCACCGGGAACATCAACCTGAAAGCGGCGGTGACCATCGACGGCGCCTTACACGTCACGCAGGGCATCACCAGTGCCGGCGCGATCCTTGACGCCGGTGGCAACAGCAATCACCACACGCATTAATTTCAATCTCCCAATGGCCCGCCTTGTGCGGGCATTTTTATGCCTGGAGTAAACACATGGCCAAAAGCGATACGCCTATCACCGACTTGCCAGCGAGCCCTGACCCATTGCCGCAACCGGTGCCGGTACCGGTTTCGACTCTGTTGAAGTTTCGCGACAAGGTCTACACCTCGCGCCAATTGATCCTGCCAGAGAGCCATCGCAGCCTGCCGGTGGCGAAGGGCCTGGTCGAGATCCCGGGCTCCGACACCGAGGCCGTCAAGTTTCTGAAAGCCCATGACGAATTCGAACTGCTGAAGGAGTAACCCGGATGATCGGAATGGATCGCCACACCGGCCAACCCATTTCCGGCATCGAGCATTTGCGGCAGTCCATCGGGGACATTTTGGGTACGCCGCTGGGCAGTCGTCGGCATCGGCCAGCCTACGGCAGCACGCTTCGGCGTTTTGTCGACCTGCCCGTTAACGAGGGCTGGAAAAGCTCCGTGCAGGCAGAAGCGGCCAGGGCCTTGGGTCGTTGGGAGCCGCGTTTGAAGCTTGACCAGGTGCGGGTCATTTCAGTGATCGGCGGACGAATCAATCTGAAAGTCTTCGGCAAGTACCTGGGCGACGGCGTGATGTTGGAGGTGGGCGTATGAGCATCGTTGATCTGTCGTCGCTTCCCGCGCCGAACGTGCTGGAGCCGTTGGATTTCGAAGCGGTGTATGAGGAAAGCCTGGGAGTCTTTCGCGGCTACATGGGCGACAACTGGAGTGCGGCGCTGGAAAGCGATCCGGTCACCAAGGTGCTGGAGGTGGGCGCCTACATCAAGGTCGGCAACCGTGCCCGGGTCAACGACGCCGGCAAGGCGCTGTTATTGGCCCACGCCATCCGCGACGACCTCGATCACTTGGGGGCCAACGTCAATCTCCAGCGGCTGGTCATTCAGCCCGAGGATCTGCTGGCGGTGCCGCCGGTACCGGAGGTCAGGGAAGAAGACGATCCGTTCCGTGAGCGTATTCAGTTGGCCTACGAAGGGTTGACCACCGCCGGGCCGCGTAACAGTTACATCCTGCACGCGCGCAATGCGTCGGGCCTGGTCGCGGACGCCACGGCCGAAAGCCCGACACCGTGCAACGTTACGGTCACCGTGCTGAGTTCCGAGGGCAAAGGCGTGGCCAGTTCGGAGCTGCTGGCCACGGTCAAGGCGGCGCTGAATGACGAGGACGTAAGGCCGGTGGGTGATCGCGTGACGGTACAGAGCGCGCAAATTATCGACTATCGCATTGACGCCATTTTGCACATGTCCAGCGCCGGCCCTGAGGCAGACGCCAGTCTGGCCGAAGCGACCAACCGGCTCGCGGCCTGGATCAATCCGCGCAAGCGCCTGGGCGTCGAGGTGGCGCGTTCGGCAGTGGATGCCCAATTGCACATCGCCGGCGTGTCACGGGTCGAGTTGCCCGGCTGGATCGACCTGGCCCCGACCAAGGCGCAGGCGGCGTTCTGCACGGGCTACACCGTGACCATGGCGGGCTGACATGAACAGCCTACTGCCGAGCAATAGCACGCAACTGGAGCGCGCCCTGGAGGCGGCGTTCTACGAAAAAACCATTGTCCCGCTGCGCACGCTCTACAACGCCGACACCTGTCCGGTGCATTTGCTGCCGCACCTGGCGTGGGCCTGGTCGGTCGATCGCTGGGATTACCGGTGGAGCGAGGCGACCAAGCGCGCGGCCATCAAGGCGTCGTATTACATCCATGCCCACAAGGGCACCGTCGGCGCCTTGCGTCGGGTGGTCGAACCCTTGGGCTACCTGATCGAGATTATCGAGTGGTTCAACACGGTGCCGGAGGGGGTGCCGGGCACCTTCGCGCTCAAGGTCGGCGTGCTGGACACCGGGATCACCGAGGAAATGTATCAGGAGCTTGAGCGCCTGATTGACGACGCGAAGCCGGTGACCCGGCACCTGACGGGGCTGGCGATCAGCCTCGAAAGCAAAGGCGTTTTGAACATCGCTGTCAGCATTTACGAAGGCGACGAAATCGACGTTTACCCGCCGGTGATGCGTGACATCGAGGTCAGCGGCACCCTCGGCGTGGTTGGCCGTGAACACTCCATAGACACCCTGGACGTTTATTATGATTGATGCGAATTCGCAGTTTTTCGCCATCCTCACCAACGTGGGGATGGCCAAGCAGGCGAACGCCGACGCGCTCGGTGTTCCCTGGAAGCTCACCCACATGGGCGTGGGAGATGCCAACGGCACCGACCCGATTCCCAACGCGACACAAACCAGCCTGATCAGGGAATGGCGGCGCCAGCCGTTGAATCAGTTGCGTGTCGATCCGGTCAACCCGGCAGTGATCATCGCCGAGCAGATTATCCCGGCCGATGAGGGCGGTTTCTGGATTCGCGAAATTGGCCTCTATGACGCGGACGGCGATCTGGTGGCGGTGGCCAACTGCGCGCCGAGCTTCAAGCCGGTGCTGTCGCAAGGCTCAGGTCGCACGCAAGTGGTGCGGATGAATTTCATCGTCGCCAGTACCGGCAACATCACGCTGAAGATAGATCCCGCGGTGGTGTTGGCGACGCGGGAATACGTTGATACGCGGATCATGGAAGAGCTGTACAAGCTCGACAGCAAGCAGTCGGTGCGGGCGGCGACCACGGCCAACATCGCGTTGGCCGGGCTACAGACGGTGGACGGCGTGGTCTTGGTGGCCGGTGACCGCGTGCTGGTGAAAAACCAGACGACCGCCAAAGGCAACGGTCTCTACATCGCAGCCAGCGGCGCATGGGGGCGGGCTGCCGATGCGGACGCCAACCTTGAGGTCACTCCGTCGCTGACGGTCGTGGTGGAGCAGGGGACGACCCAGGCGGACACCCTCTGGCAAATGGTCACAGATGGGCCGATCGTGCTTGGGACCACGGCGCTGACCTTTCAGAACATTACGTTTGGTTTCGCGCCGCTGGCCAGCCCTACGTTCACGGGTGCCCCGAAGGCGCCGACGGCTGCGCCCGGCACCAATAACACACAGATCGCTACGACCAGCTTTGCATTGGAGGCGTCGGTCGCCTCCGGCGTCGGTCGAAACAAGGACTTGCGGGACACAGTGTTTGAAAAGGGTATTCCGTCTGATCTATACGGGACTGGCACCTGGTTCGGCTTTGCAAGGGGCGGCCCTGATGGACTTTCCATCCCGTTTTTTGGCGTGGTTACCGGTATCTACGGAACGCTCCGTGTCGATGTTCCTTATGTCGACGTGACTGGCCGCAATGGTTATTACCGAACCTTTGAAAGTTCTGGTCGGGTCTTCTTTCAATACGCCGTGTCAGCGTCCGCATGGGGGCCTTGGCAGGAGTTCTATCACTCCGGGAATCTATCGGACGCATTCGTTAGCCCCGCGCTGACCGGCACGCCGACCGTGCCGACAGCCGCGCCGGGCACGAACACCACGCAGATTGCCAGCGCCGCGTTCGTGCAGGCGGCGATTGCTGCTCTGGTGGCATCGTCGCCGGCAGCGCTGGATACCCTGAACGAACTGGCAGTGGCGCTGGGCAACGACCCGAATTTTGCCACGACCATGACCAACGCCCTGGCGGCCAAGGCGCCGCGCGCTTCGCCAGCGCTGACTGGCGCGCCGACGGCGCCTACCCCGTCAAGATTTGATGCGACTACCAAGATTGCGACCATGGCCGCCATTGGGGCGGTGGGGGCTCAGTACAACGGCATGGTCTTCATCAACGGCGCGGGACTGACCGGTGTGCTGGCGCACGTCGGCGGGGCTGTGCATTTCTCTGGGGCGACTGGCAACTCCTACAGTCTGCCCAACTCGGTGACGCTCGGCCTTCCAGTGGGTGCAACGGTTCGCATCCATAACTGGGGCGGCAGCGCTATGAGTGTGGGTGCCCAAGGTTCCGACAAGATGCAGGAGGCCACGAACATTGTCGCGTCGGCGACCGCCCGAACGATCCCGTCCGATAGCTATGTCGACTGCATTTTCATCGGGTCGGGCACTTGGCTGATGTTTGGTACCGGCGTGATGGGCAAGACCACGCCGTTCGGGGCCGGGCTGGGGAGTGGCGGCTATCAGCGGTTGCCTAGCGGCCTGATTGTTCAGTGGGGGCCTACGACAGCGGCGCAAGCCGGTGATGTTTTGACAATGCTGCCAATCGGGTTCCCCAGTGTGTTCGCCACGGTGCTGGTTACTCAGGGTTATACGGCGGGCACAGGGACGACGGGTTCAATCGCTGGCGGTGTGACATCGCTGGGCAGCTTCACTTGGCGCGGAACCTCGGTGGGCAATAGCGGTTTCTTCATCGCCATCGGCTACTAACCACCACGACTAAGAGCCTGCACACCGGGCGCCTCTCAGAGAGATTTTAAACATGGCTTTTTATTCCAGCGTGTCGCTGAAGTACTTCCTGGATGATGCAATCAGCCCGCTGCCGGAGGACGCTTACCCGCTGACGACCGACGAACACCAGGCGTACCTGCAAGGGCAGGTTGACGGAAAGGTGATCGATTTTTCCACTTGCCCACCGTCGCTGATCGAGCGGCCTCCACCGAGCGTTGAGGAACTGGCCACGGCCGAGCGCGTCTGGCGCGATGGCGAGCTGGTGGCGACTGATCGAGTCATCACCCGTCATCGCGATGAGCGCGACATGGGGCGGGCCACAACACTGGCTAACCAGCAATTCGCCGAGCTGCTGAGCTACCGCCAGGCCTTACGCGACTGGCCGCAAGGCGCAGAGTTTCCTCTGGTGGATCATCGCCCGGTCGCGCCGCCCTGGCTTGCCGAGCAAGAACAATAAACGCCCCGCATTGACGGGGCGTTTTCATTTCCACAGTGCGCAACACCCATACCCAACAGCCTCGCAAATGCGGGGCTTTTCCATTTCTGGAGATTGACCTTTATGAGTGGTTTCTTCCATGGCGTCACCACCTCGCTGATCGACAACGGCACGCGGCCCATTTCGCTGCCGTCGTCGTCGATCATCGGCCTGTGCGACACCTTTACCCCGGGCGTGATTGGCGGTGGCACGGCCAAGGCTGACGAGTTGATGTTGATTACCACCGAGCGCGAAGCCGTTGCCGCCTTCGGCACCGACTCGGCCATCACCCGAGCGGCGCAGGCGATCTATGCGCGGGCCAAGGCGGTGATCGTCGCCGTCGGCGTCCCCAAGCTGGAGGATCCGGCGCTGCAAACCTCGGCCATCATCGGTGGCGTGTTGGCCTCCGGACAGCGGACCGGCCTGCAGGCGCTGTTGGATGGCAAGAGTAAACACAATGCTCAACCGAAACTGCTGATTGCCCCGGGGCATTCGGCGACCCAGGCCGTGGCCACCGCCATGGACAGCCTGGCCGGGAAGTTACGCGCGATGGCCATTATCGACGGGCCGAACACCACAGATGAAGCGGTGATGGAGTATGCCGAGAACTTCGGCAGCAAGCGGATTTTCCTGGTCGATCCGGGAGTGCAGTTCTGGAGCACGGTGGAAAGCGCCACGGTCGACGCGCCGGGCTCGGCCTGGACCGCCGGTCTGTTTGCCTGGACCGATGCGAACTACGGCTACTGGGCATCGCCGTCGAACAAGGAATTTGTCGGCATCACCGGTACCACGCGCCCGATCGAATACCTGGACGGCGACGAAACCTGCCGGGCCAACCTGCTGAATAACGCGAGCATCACCACGATCATCCGCGACGGCGGCTATCGCCTGTGGGGCAACCGCACGCTGTCCAGCGATCCGAAGTGGGCCTTCGTCACTCGCGTGCGAACCTGCGACATCCTCATGGACGCGATCCAGGCGGGGCACAAGTGGGCGGTCGATCGCTCGAACACCAAGACCTACGTCAAGGAAGTGACCGAAGGCCTGGACGCGTTCATGCGCGATCAGAAAAACGCCGGCGCGATCATCAACTTTGAAGTGTTCGCGGACACCGAACTCAACACCGCCAGCCAGATCGAGCAGGGCAAGGTGTATTGGCGCATCCGTTTCACCGACGTGCCACCGGCGGAAAACCCGAACTTCCTGATCGAAGTCACCAATCAGTGGCTGACCGAAGTCCTCGACGCCTAAGGAGCGCTAGATGATTCCTCAAACCCTGTTTAACACCAACCTGTTCGTCGACGGCGTGAACTTTGCCGGCGACGTGCCGAGCCTGACCCTGCCCAAGCTGACGGTGAAAACTGACGAGTACCGGGCCGGCGGCATGGCCGGTTCCATCGAGATGGCCCAGGGCCTGGAAAAGATGGAAGCGACCTTTGTCACCAAGGGCGTGCGCCGCGAGTCGCTCAGACACTTCGGCCTGGCCGATGGCTCGGCGTTCAACGCGTCGTTCCGTGGCGCCTTCCGTGGGCACAAGGGCGCGGTCACAGCTGTGGTGGCGACCTTGCGTGGTTTGCTGAAAGAGGTCGACCTCGGTGACTGGAAAGCCGGTGATCCGGCGGAAATCAAACACGCCATCGCGCCGGTGTACTACAAGCTCGAAATCGACGGCCGCGTGATGTACGAAATCGACATGATCGCCGGTGTCCAGGTGATCGATGGCAAAGACCAACTCGCTGAAGTGCGTTCCGCACTCGGCCTCTAAGGGAATAGCACCGGATGACCATGCAAACTGCAAGCAAGCTGCCGGCCTGGCTGTCGATCGACACGGATCGCGCGGTGATTACGCTCTCGCGCCCGAGCGAGGTCAATGGGATCAAGGTCGATACGCTGGTGCTTCGCGCGCCGCTGGTGCGCGACGTCCGCGCCGCTGACCGTGTGGCAGGCGACGATGACGAGCAGCGCGAGCTGCAGCTGTTCGCCAGCCTGGCCGAGGTAGGTCTCAAGGATCTGGAGGGCCTGAAGGTGGTGGACTACCGCCGCCTGCAGGCGGCCTATTCGAACCTGGTGCCGCACGCCGACTATTCGAAATCGCTCCCATCCTGGTTGTCGGTCACCGCCGAAAACGCCGTGGTCAGCCTGTCGCGCCCGAGCGAGGTCAACGGTGTGCAGATCGACCAGCTGACCCTGCGTTCGCCGACGGTGCGCGAAGTGCGGGCCGCTGATCGGGCGGCAGGCGGTGACGACGAGCAGCGCGAACTGGTGCTGTTCGCGGAACTGGCCGGCGCCGCTATCGCCGATCTGGAGGGCCTGAAGGTGGTGGATTACAACCGTTTGCAGGCCGGCTATTTTCGCCTGGAGCAAGACGACGGGCTTTGATCCGGGGGTGATGAAGATGGTGGCGAAGCGTCTCGCGGCGGACACCGGATTTTCCGCTGCCGAAATTCAGTCGATGCCGTTTTCCGAGATGGTGTGGTGGCTCACGGATTGAGCCGCTTCCGGTAATGCTCTGCACAGGGGAGCCATGACATGGCGAACAAACTCTCCCTCGGGTTGGTGATCGGCGGGGCCGTCAGTCCTACCGTCGGCGCCGCGTTCAAGGAGGTAACCGGGCGCATCAAGCGCCTGGAAACAGAAGGCAACAAGGCGCGGGTGCTGCAGCGCACCATTGGCGACACCATTCGCTTGCGCGATGAATGGAAAAAGGCCCACGACAGCGGCGCAGAAGGCGCGTCCAAGCTTCTGGGTCGCCTGAATTCCAACCTCGACAGCCTGAAGAAACAGGGTGTCGAGGTCGGTCGGCTAGACAAGGCGTACCGTTCACTGGGCCAGACCGCGAATAAGGCGGAACTCAAGGCCAAGGGTTACCAGCAGATCGACGCCGGCAAGGCGGGGATGAGAAGCACGGTCGGTCAGGCCGTCGCCGGGGTGGCGACGGTGGGCATTGCGACCAAGGTCAGTGCCGACTTCGGGGCCATTGTCCGTGACATTGCGATCAAGGCCGGCATTGCCAACGACCCGAAAGAAAAGCAGGTGTCGCAGAAGATCATCGAGACTTCGCACGACACCGGCATGGCGCGCAATGACGTCGCCGACGTGGTCAACCAGTTGGTCGGGGCCGGGATGGACCTGGCCAAGGCGCTGGAGTATGCCCCGGTCGCGGCCAAGTTTGCCGTGGGCCAGGGCTCGAGCGGCGCCGACACGGCGAAGATGATCAATGCGCTGGGACAGAATGCCAAGATCACCGACGCCAAACAAATGCAGCAGGCGCTCGAAGCCATTGCCTTTCAGGGACAGGCCGGCAGCTTCGAGGCGGTCGACATGGCCCGCTGGTTCCCCGAGCTGTTGTCGAACATGGGCAGACTGAACATCACCGGCATGGACGCGGTGACGCAGCTGGGGGCGATGCTGCAGGTGCAGATGAAAACCGCCGGCGGCGCCGACGAGGCGGCGAACAATCTCAAAAACTGGATGGGCAAGATCGGTTCGACCGACACCGTGGAGGCCTACAAAAAGGCCGGCATCGACTACAAGGGTTCGATACAGACCGGGTTGCAGAACGGCATGTCGACACTGGAGTCGAGCATGGCGTTGGCGCAGAAGTACATCCAGGCCACCGACCCGAAACGGGCGGCATTGATGGCCGAAGCCACGTCGAAGATCAGCGAGGAGGCGGATCCGGAAAAGGCCAAGGCGATGATGGTGGCGCTGGAGGAGGCCTTGCGTACCGGCGACCTGTTCGCCGACATGCAGGTCAAGGCGGCGCTTTCGGCCTACCTGCAGAACAAGGCGCTGTACAGCCAGTTGAAAAACGACTCGCGCGAAGCCTCGGGCATTCTCGATAAAAACCTGGCCGAGCGGCGCGAATCGTCGTCGCAGAAGTGGGCCGAAATGGCGCAGTCGATGAACGACGCCATGCGCAGTGTCGGCGACGCCTTGCGGCCGGTGACGGATACCGTGGCGGAGGCGTTGACCAAAGTTACCAAGGGCATCACCGCGTTGTCGGACAGTTCGCCCGGTGTGGTCACTGGTATTGCGGCGGTCGGAGGTGGATTGCTCGCGCTGCAGACAGCGGTCAGCTCGTTCAAGATCGGCAAGGGATTGCTCAACCTGGCGCGCGGGACACTGGGCAAAGGCAAGTTCGGCGAGGTGCAGAAGGTCTTTGTCACCAACTCGTTGGAGGGCGACCGTGTCGGCACGGGGGCAGAGCCCAAGGGCAAGAAGGGGCGGCGGGGTCGAGCATCTTCCCGTAATCCCTCGCCGCGGCGTTGGACTGCCACGCCGCCACGGCCGAGAGGTCCGACACGCTCACCGGTACCCGCGCCTCGACCCACAACACCGGTATCGCGATCACCGGTGCCGTTGCCTCGGCCGGCTGCTCCTGTGCCTCGTCCACCCGTACCGCTGCCGCCAACCGGTGGAGTAATGGCCAAGGTGGCGGCAGTAGCGGAAACGGTGGGGAAGGTCGGCAAAGTGGGCAAGGTGATTCCGGGCGGCTCGCTGTTGGAGGCCGGAAACATGGCTTTCGACACTTACCTGAATGCCGAGACGAAAGACGAAAAGGCCGAGGGTTATGGTGCAGCAGTGGGTTCACTGGCAGGCACCATGGCCGGCGCTGCCGCCGGCGCGGCCATCGGTTCGGTGGTGCCCATCATTGGTACCGCGATTGGCGGTTTGGTCGGCGCGTACCTGGGCAGCATGGGCGGTACCGCACTGGGCGGGGTCGTGGGGAAGTCGTGGTTTGGTGGCGAGGAAGAAAAGCCTGCAGCACCGGCTACGCCGCTATTGATGGCACCTCGACCAGGGCTTGTGGTCCCCAGCCTGGCCAGCATGGGGCGATCTTTCAACGGCTCGAACGCGCCCGGCGCGCTGCTGATGGCGGCCAGCTCCGTGCCTCCCAACCCAGCGTTGGGTGATGTTGCCCGCGCATTGGCGGCACCGGCACCGGTGAAACCAGCAGCGGTGATGATTAAGCCTAAAGAGCCAGAGAAATCGGTGCCGACCAAAGTGGATCAGCAGTTTCAGTACTCCCTGAGCATGCCGGTCACGGTACAGGGCGACGTCAAAGATCCGCAGCGCCTGGCCCAGGACCTGATGCCGTACATGCAGCGGATGATGGCGGACGCCGCGAAGCAGCATGCGTCGAACCAATTGTTCGATGAACCCCACTTGTAAGGAGAGCCCATGGCTTACATGGAGCAATTGCAGGCTGGCCTCAAGTACCTGGTCGAAGCCGGGGAGTCTGGACGCCGCAGTGCGGACGGCATGCTTGGCCCGGTCAATGGTGCGATCCGGGAGATTACCGGCGCCGCGTCCGAGCTGGAAAACGTCCCGTTCGTGGGCCCGGAGATTGGCGCCAAGCTGCAGCGAGTGATGCGTAGCGTGGCTGCAGCACAGACCAAGGTGGGGCAGGTGGCGGCCACTTACGGGCGGGCCACCCGGGCGGCCGCTGAAGTACAGGAACGCATGGGCACGTTAAAGGAACAAGCGGGCAAGGCGACGACGGCGATCAACAAGATCGCCGGCCAGTTCAGCCCGTCGCTGGCCAACATCGTGCCCACCAGTGTGTTTGCCACCGATGCCACTCCGGCTCCGGAAGCGGTGAAGCCGTTCCCGCATCTGCTGATCATTCAGCCACAGGATCCCAAGGCGCAACCGTACTACTTCAACCTGGACACGGCGGCTTTTGACGAACTGACGCGTTCGACCGAGTTTCGCTGGGCCTCGCAGGAGCGCCTGTCACGTCGGCCGGCGCAGCAGGCCGTGGGGATCGGTGAAGAGAAAATCACCCTAAAGGGCACGATTTATCCGGGCTTCAAGGGCGGATTGAAGCAGCTCGACACCTTGCGCAGCATTGGCGCCCAGCTGAAACCGTTAACGCTAACCACAGGTTTTGGCGATGTCATGGGCACCTGGTGCCTGAAGAGCATCACGGAAGAGCAGGGGGCGCTGATGCACGGCGGGATTCCGCGTAAACAAGGGTTCACTCTGGAGTTTGTACGCTATGGCGACGACATGCAGAACGTCTGACGGGGATCTGCTGGACAGCATCTGCCATAACTTTTATGGCCACCTGACGGGCAGTGTCGAAGCGGTGCTGGATGCCAATCAGGGCCTGGCCGATGAGCCACAACCCTATCGCGCCGGTGTGGTGATCACGCTGCCGGATCTGGAGGCGCCAGTACAGGAGCAGGTAACGCTATGGGATTGATGGTCTACACTCGTGCCGCTTGATAACTCAAGCTCCTTACTTTCATACCCGCCTTGTGCGGGTTTTTTTTGGAAAAAATTCCATGACTCCCAGGTTTCGCATCGTCGCCAATGGCGCCGATATCACGGCCTTGATCAATGATCGGCTGATCCAGCTGCGCACGCTGGACAAGCCCGGGATGGAGTCCGATGAGTTCGAATTGCGCATCGATGATCGCGATGGCCAGGTGACGTTGCCGTCACGCGGCAGTGCCATCGAGGTCTACCTCGGCTATGCCGAAACATCGCTGGCCCGTCTGGGGCGATACGTGGTCGACGAGATCGAGGTCTCGGGACCGCCGGACACACTGGTGATCAAGGGCAAGGCCAGTGACATGCGCGGCACCGGCAAGACCATCCGCAGTGGCAGTTGGGAAAACGTGCCGCTGTCGACCATCGTGACCGACATTGCCGCGCGGAACGGCTGGCAGCCAGGGTGTCCGGTGGCGACCAAAGTGGTCCGGGCGGATCAGCTCAACGAGTCTGACTTTAATTTCCTCACCCGTCTGGCCAGGCAGTACGACTGCACCGCCAAGGTGGCCGAGGGAAAGCTGCTGGTGATGCCGCGTCAAGGCGGCCAGAGCGCAAACGGCAAGCCCTTCGGCGCTATCACTCTGACGCGCAGCGATGTCAGCCGTTGGCAGTTTCGTCTGGGCGATCGCAATGCGCACAAAGCCGTGGCGACCAAACATCAGGACAAGAAAAACGGAAAGCTGGTGGTGGTCTCACTGGACAACGACGGCGTGCCCGATGGCCTGCCGGCAGTGCATACCGACCGGCATATCTACCCCAACAAAACCGCAGCCGAGGCGGCGGCTAAGGCCCGCTTGGCCGCGTTCAATCGCTCCGGTGCCGGGGTGCGTCTGGAGATGCCCGGGCGCACGGACATTTTCGCCGAGCGGTCGATCAATGCCCAAGGCTTCAAGGACGGGCTCGACGGTGAGTACCTGACGGATTCTGTCGAGCAGGTTTACACCCAGGCCGGTTGGTCGACCGCTGTGGAGTGCAATGGCGGCAAGCAGGGCAAAGCCAAAGCTAAAAGTAGTAAAAAGAAGCACGTGAGACCACTCAAAGTTGTAGATTTGTAACTACTAATCATCAGTGTTGTAGAAAAACTTGTCGCCATAAATTGACTGGTAACTTATCTGCATTTTAAATCTAGGGTCGAGTTTGTTTCTGATCTCTTCTGGCGTTAGATCTTCGCTAATAATGGTGGCCAATACTATTTTTTTTCCTACAGGTAGGAATGAGTTTCTAGTAAGTGATTCATGACCCCAGCCACTTATTGAAAGGTTTTTCGTTAACAGTTGTAGAGCGGTTTCGACTTCATCTTCGCCTTCTACTAGTTGGTCATCAATGTGGATGGAAAAGTCTTTGATTACTGCCGGCCCAATTCCGTTGTTCTCCAGGTGCATGGCTAGTTTATTTTCAATATTGTTAATAATGGCCATGCTTGATATGTGGGGAGTAACCATCAGGCGGTTGTGGTTATCTGTTTTTCTATTTTGCAACCATGTAAAAACTACGGCAGTAAGCGCGATAACTGCGGAGGCGATTGCTGTGCCTATAGTCCAAGGATCTGCGGACGATGGTTCAGAGGGAAGTATGTAAATTAAATATTCCATTATAACCACTTGTAATTTCAGAGAATGAGGGGTTTATGTTGTTAACAGAAAGCAAGCTTTCGCACATTATGCCCAACGCCCGCCGCCAAGCGGGCGTTTTTGTATCTGCGCTAAACGCAGCCATGGTTCACCGGCAAATCAACACGCCGAAACGCCAGGCCGCGTTCCTTGCACAGGTCGGGCACGAATCCGGTCAATTGCAGTACGTGCGTGAACTGGGCGGGGACCAGTACCTAAGCAAATACGACACCGGCAGTATGGCAGTGAGACTGGGCAACACCCCAGAAGCGGATGGGGATGGCCAGCGCTATCGCGGTCGCGGCCTGATCCAAATCACTGGCCACAGTAACTACCTGCGCTGTAGCCTGGCGCTGTTCGGTGATGAACGCCTGCTGCGTACCCCTGAGCTGCTCGAGCTGCCGCAATGGGCGGCCGAGTCAGCCGCGTGGTTTTGGTGGATACGTGAACTGAACGTGCTCGCCGATCGGGACGAGTTCGAGGTGATCACCCGCAAGATCAACGGTGCCCTCAATGGCATGGCGGATCGACTGCAGCTGTGGGAGCGGGCGAGGGCGGTGCTATGCGTCTCGTCGAACTGATCCCTGCGCCGCATCGAGTGTTGCTGATCGGCGGCCTGCTGGTCGTAGTGGCGGGCACTGCCGCCGCAATGGCGTGGCAGGTTCAGGACTGGCGCTACGGCCGACAACTTGCCGAACAGGCCCGGCTGCACGCCGACACCCTGAATCAGTTGGCCTTGGCTTCGGCTGCGCAGCAGCGCGCCGAGCAAGACAAACGTCTGGCCCTGGAGCAACGGCTTTCCGCCAGCGAACAAAACCATTACCGAGCCTTGAGCGATGCCCAACGTGATCAAAGTCGCCTGCGCGACCGTCTTGCCACTGCTGATGTGCGCCTGTCAGTCCTACTCGACGCCACCGATGCAGCCAGCGGCTGCGCAATGTCAGCCCCCACCGCCACCGGCAACATGGTTCATGGTCCAACAAGAGCCCAACTTGACCCAGCGCATGCTCAACGAATTATCGGCATCACCGATGCCGGCGACCAAGGATTGATCGCGTTGGCGGCATGTCAGGCCTACGCCACAGAAGTCTCAACATCGAAGTGAAAAAGAGCGACCGGTCCAGATGCGTCAACATCCAGCCCGGCCGCCGTCCCTGCAGATGGTCCCTGCAAGTCCAGCCAAGGCTCTTGCTTCGTGCACAAAGCGCAGCGAGCCTAGGATTTTCCGTTCGAGAACTACGAGCGAATGGCCGACTTCATGCGCCGTTGCAAGGGCAAGGTGAGGGCCAGCATCAACGACCACCCAGACATCCGCCGGGTATTTGAGGGCTTCCATTTCGAGACGCTGGACATCCGCTACACCAATACCAATCAGCGGCAAGGGAAGGCCGAGTTCAGCGGCGAATTGATGATCATAAATTGGGAACCAGGCACGTTTGGGGGGTAGTATTTGCGTATCAATATGGGGTTCATCAACAATTTTACATTTTAAGTATAGGTTGGCTGAATATTAAAAAGTTGTGATTTGTTGATCTTTTTATTCGAGTTCTGGTGGATTTATTGTCAATAATGGTTACTTTAACTTAAATTGGATTGTTGTTCCCTTTTTCGCTAGTGAAACGAATACGTTCGTTAGAAACTCATTTGATTTTGATGACCATTTTTCGACATCTGAAAGCCGAATAGAGTTGGCATATTGTTTTCCTTTTCCGGGGCTTTCTGATCTGTCGCCGCGATGAACAATGTTGTGGCGGCGATTTATCATTTTTTCGAGGGTGGGGTAGTAGTCTGAAAACTGGGAGTATTCAATTTTCAATGTGCTCAATAGGTTGGTGATGTCTGCAATGTTGTTGAAGGTTGTTCTATCGAGATATGAGGTTACAGATTGTTTTATTACTTGATCGATACTTTGTCCTTTGAATTTATGGAGTTCTCCTAGATGAAATTTTTCTGGCTTTCCTGAGGTGTTCAAACCGTACAGTGGGATTTTATTTAAGAATTCTTCATTGGCAAGTGGTAAGTAGTGTCCAGCAATAGTTCTTAAGGAGTCCTCAAGCATTGCGTGCATAAGCACTACTGCTGAGCGCAAGATGTCTGCTTGATGAACAAGGACTCGGCCTTGTTTTTTAGTAGAGGTTTCTTTATATAATGAGCAAAGATTTTTAACTCTAGAAAAATTATAGTTTAATCTGTTGAATGCAATAGCGATTGTTGGGTTGCTTTCACATTCGGCTATCCAGATTTTAGTCATGTAAACCTTTTGACTATAAAGGTAGTGATAGAGAAGGCTCCAGGGTAAAGATCAGTTGATCTTTACCTTGGGTTTATAAAGAAAGATCTAGTCGTTGTTAGTCTCTGTGAGCCAATCTCTGTATTTTGTTATGTCGTAGCGAGCTTGCTCCAATAATTGTCCCATATCGACTATCATTTTTTCCGCTACTTCGCCATCTTGTTGGAGGATTGCGTCTGCGTCTTTGAGGTTTGCTATTCTGCGAATCGCTTTTGTAGATAAGGCGCACGTATCAATAGCGGGGGGGGCGTTTGTTGCTAATCCAATTTGATCGGTACTCGCTACAAACAAAGGATCAAATCGTAAAGCCACAGAAATAAGATCGGTACTATTGGAATTGGCGTTCACACGATAGCCAATGACGCTTTTAACCTCAACTTTCGTTGGAGGGCGTTGATTTACAGCCATGCTTAGGAGCCAATTGCAGATGCCTGTGATAAACACGGACATCAGCCCGCCCTCCGTTTGGATCGCCTGCTCGAGGGATGGGCGATCCTGTATAGAGAAGCTCGCATCTGAAAACTCTCTAAATGATTGGCATGCCTCTAAACTTTGGGAGTAGTGCTCTTTAAGACGCTCCAGAACCTCATGATGAATATGTCCCGGGCCGGTCCTAGTTGTTAAAAATAGAAGCCAAGGTGTCATTGAACGTGACTGTAGAGAAAGCAGTTGGTTCAAAGCGTTATAGTGTGTTCCTTCTAGGCAGTCAGGCGGCTGTAAACCGAAACCATCACACAGATCTAAGTTTATAACATCAAAAGGGCCTGCAGCACGCGCTTTTCGCCAAGCGTTGGAGTTGGTGTTTCCAATTTGACAAAAGTCGTCCCAGATCACCTCTGAGCCCGGATCTATATGTTCTAGTTTTGTAACTTCATCCAAGGATATTGCCATTTCAGTTTGGGAATCATTGGAGGGTGAGGCTGCACTATTAAAGCCTAAGAACTTTAAAGTTATTTCGTTGTCAATGCAGAGCGCATTATGGAAATAGCGAAGATCTAGTAAGTCTATGCCAGGCAAACCTAAGTATGTTAATTTTTTAGAGTTGTTGCCTGGAGTGTCGTACAGCATTTTTATTTGCTCGAACCACTGGTAGTCACGAACAAACTGCTTTCGTGGCCTGTGCCAAGGTAAAAATTTTTTCGTTTCCGGAAGGGGAGCCTCATATTCATAGTCGCCAAATATTTCAGCAGCGTGTCCTTCGCTAGCAATTGGTTCGATGATCATATCTGGCTTACTCATCTGGAGTTTCTAAAACTTGGTAAATGGCTTGAAGTAGTTTTTCTTGTTTTGCTTTTGGTAGTGCGTCAAGTAGGTCAAATGAGGCTAATATTTGAGCGATGGCTTTTAGTTTTACCTCAAGAATATTCTCTTTGTTTTTTGCTTTGCCGCTTCTCGCAGATGATGGAGTCGGAAGGATTTTTTTTTTGTCGTAGAAATAAGTATCGAGATTGTTTTTCAGTGTCGAACGGTCAGAGTTTATTTCTATACTTGGAGGCAGGGATGCTCTATCTTTTGTTTGCTCTTTCCAAACGGTGCTTACCACACTTTGAATTTTGTTTACTGTGACATGTTTTATATCATCACGATTATCCGACCGAACCAAACTTGCCATTTTTTTCTGGGATGTGGCTAGCTGTCTCAATGCGCTGTGTAGCCATTTTGTAATAAATACCGCATGCGGGTGAGCGCTGTTGAAAGATTCACGATCAATGTTTAAAGCGCTATCAAGGCCTTCTGTAATGAAAATTTCGCATGTGATTTGTCTAAGTCGAGTCAATTCGGAGACTTGATATCGCATGAAGGTTGAGTCAAAAAGGGTTCCGCTGGCTCCATGTATACGAATGAGTGAGCCTTGATGTTCCGTAGGTGCAATTCTAGGCGACCAAAAGAGATAAGCTTCGAACGAGAGCGGCCCACCACTCAGAGCTTTTGAAACCTTTTCAAATTTTTCAGTACATTTTCCAAGAAAAACCAGAGGTTTCTTTAGTGCATGAGAAGTCATTGGAAGTCCCTGGAATTTCAAGGGACGACTTAGCAGTAGATCATCGAAATACACATCAAACTTATCGTGGTCGCTAGTGTCTTTTAAGTTTAATGTGTCTCTTACTTTTTTGTTCGGCGCTTGCTCAATCAGCGAGGCTGAGCCTTTAGGGGTATTCGATAACTCAAATAATTCGAGTGAGTTATCTTGAGGGATGTCAAAAAGATGCCCGTTAACATATGGTATGGGGAGCGCTAGACTAATCTGCCACACCATCCTTAAATAATAGTCAAAGAGGCGTTCAAGTTGGGGGTTGGGATTGGAGGAGGCCGCTTCATCCCAGACGCATTCAACGAGTTTTTTGAACGCGGCGTCAGGCGTGTCGTTTGAACTCCACGGAACGCTGGAAAAATTATCACCGTCTTTACGTAATATTTCTGATTGAACGGTTACTTGACCAATGTGAAATTTTGGAGGTTCTATACTTTGTTTTTCTTCCGGGTCACTTAGTTCTTCATTTCGCTCAACAACCGACCACACTTCTCTGCTACGCAAGGTGTCTTTCGCTTGCGGCCGTATTTTTGTTAAAACGATAGACGTGCCATGCGCTTCAATGTCGGAAGCTTTCTCTCTCCAGATGTTCACGGTGCCGGACTCATAATCCTTGCTGGATGTGTCAGTGTGATCATCCGAGTATTGTTTCAATGCAACTGTAGCGATAGTCCGATGAGGGTCACTTTTGGTTTTTGTGATTATTTGAAAAGAATAGGTTAGCTGGGCGACGGAAAATAAACCAATTCCAATTTTTCCGATTAGCTGTCTACCATTAGGGCTCAAGTTAGCATTGGCGCTATCAGTGACACCCATTCGCTGACCTTTTTCGTTCCTTTTAGCGCTACCGCCAATGTGCATTAAAAGATGAGCGAGGGTTTCAGGCGACATCCCATGACCATTGTCCTCGACAGTGATTTTCTCGAACCGTGGAGCATCTGTTTTGACAATAACGCGAGTTGCGTCTGCATCATAAGCATTCGAAATAAGTTCTCGAATTGCAGAGCCTGGTTGACGATAAATTCCGTCTGTAACTCGCGCAATAACTCTTTCGTCAGTTTGAAGCCGAGTTTGAACTACTTGAGAAGAGCCTTCGCTGGCCAAAATGCCAGTTACCAAATCTGTCTCGTTGTTTATTATTTTGGGGATGGACGTCATTTTATTTACATTCCATTGCAGTTTTTACAGCTAATGCGATACTCGAACTCAGTGGTGGTGGTACCGCGTTAGATACTTGTTCAACTTGTTGTGAAAGATTGCCTTCAAGAACGAAGTCTGATGGGAATCCTTGCAGAAGCATTGCTTCATATATGCTAAGTCGCCGACGTCCATCCGGATGTATATGAATTTCACGATTGCCATAAGCAACTGTTGGACTAGGTTTATCCCAGTGAAGACGTTTGAAGCTTCGTGATTCTGGATAATGAACGTCGGGATTTAAGAAGCGACCGGATTTGGGGTTCATAGTCCAGTGGTTTACGTGGTAAGGTATGTCAGCAGTGTTTATGGTTCTGCTGAAGTAAACGGGTTCAGGTAAATGCGATAAGACACTTCTGACTGTTCTCGGTCCGACCGTTGGTTTAGGAACAACTTTCGTGTAAGCGCCTTTTTTTAATGCCGACAAAATAATGCGCTTTCGCGTTTGAGGTACACCAAAGTCGAGTGCGCATAACTCTTTTTCGGTTATGTCGAAGTTTAAGTCGGCGAGGTTGTCGACTAGTGTTCTATATGTTGTGTTGTGTTTTTTGTCGCGCATTCCGAGTACGTTTTCAAATACTACGAATTCCACGTCATAACTGGATTGTAGTTTTCTAACGATGTCGACGTATAATTTTGGTAAGCTATTTCGTGGGTCGTTTTGGTACGACGCAGTGTTAGCTCTCGAAAAGCCTTGGCACGGAGGTCCGCCAATAACTGCAATACGTGATCCTGTTGGGATGTTTTTTTGAACCAGTTCAAAAACTCCCTCTGGGCCAAGATCTATAAGATTTTCCGCAAAGCTTGGAGTTTCAGGGAAGTTGCGTTGGTGAGTTCGGATTGCAGCAGCTGAAATATCAATTGCAAGTGAAATTTCAAATCCATGATTGTGGAAGCCCCAATCTAGTCCGCCTGCGCCACAAAATAAACTGACAATTTTCGGCAAGGTAGGCTGAGCACCATTTGTGGTGACGGCTTTTGGCTCGAAGTGTGCGGGGGATATGTTAGATAGGCTAGCCTGCATTAAAATTAACTCTGAAATATCACTTATAAAAACAACGTTACGCAAATGCACACTTAAATAGAAGACGCTATTAGCGTTTCTGAAACTGCAACCAGAAAGCCCCTAAAAGCGAAAAATGCTTCCGTAGCATAAACGTCGAGCTTTTTTTGGGCAAACCAAGATTTGACCCTGACCTCGAATCAAATGGATTTTGCTGGGCTGGGGGATCGAAATGGAGCTTGCCCAGCATTCCTGGCCGTCGTAGAGCTCACGTGATGATGCTGATCCAGAGGCATTGCAATATCTGAGGTCCCTATAGCGTCTTCGATACATCAGGCGTATCAGTTTTGGGTGAGTGAAGCCACCTGTCACGCTACATAGATTCTGATCGCCATGTAAAGCTAGAACACATTGGCATCAGCGACCGCATCGGTGGCGTGGTTGCTAAGGTACGTTGGTCCGTTCTCATGTTTCAGTCTGGCCTCATCAGTACCGCGAGTGTCATCTTGATGAATGCCTCGTTGCGGTCGATCGCATCCAGAGAACTGCGCACGAAGTCGGCGACATCCGCGGCTCCCCGCTGCTCGTCCTATTTCGCGAACTCCCTGATAGCAGCTTCCAGGGCGTGCTGGTTTTCATTGATCTCGAAGAGCGGGGGAGGGAGTAGATCTGAGTCAGGCATCGAGAATCCTTCGTGGTGAGCTCAACCTCGCGCGGGGAGGATGGTTCCGCAACTCAAAACCGACCCCTTGAAAACCGCCGCGCATAGCTCGTTTAAAATCAGTAGCTTGCGGAACGTTGGGTATGCTAACCTACTGATCTGCTTAGCTTTGTTAGTGGATTGCAAATCCGCCTACGCCGGTTCGATTCCGACCTCGGCCTCCACTCATAAACAAGCTCCGTAGATCTATGATTTACGGAGCTTTTTTATTTGCAGCTGCCTGCAAGATTTAGTCTTGAAAAGGGTATTTGCGAACTTGCTTCACCGGGGCGGGATGTATATATTTCCACCTCTGCTGCACAGGCGTCAGAACTGCCGGATCGTTATTTGGCAAAACCTGGACGCTTTACCGCGCTACCGCCCGAATGGCGAAACTGGTAGACGCATGGGACTTAAAATCCCCCGCTCGTAAGGGCGTGCCGGTTCGATTCCGGCTTCGGGCACCATATATATCAAGGGTTTGCGGGCGAAAGCTGAGCAAACCCTTGTTCGTTTCTGGTCCGCAATTATTGACTTGCTCCGCAATTCATTTGGTTCGCGAGACGTTTCTCCCTTTCGGCTACAGATGTATTGCTCGGTCATTACACGATCGTATGCTCAGGCTGATCCCTGACCTGCAAAATGTCGAAAAATTTGATTTGTGGAGTGCCTGTCGCACTGAATCCTGAGCGTAGGAGAGTGACTGTTGGTCGGATAAAGATGTATCCGGGTTTTATGAGGTCGTCTTTTTTTGACGTTTTTGACGGCG
>Ga0182005_1000158_pt1 | contig 47201 bp, 42 predicted proteins | sample Sormic07211103_1_FD_123021 | JGI IMG/M metagenome (GOLD analysis project Ga0182005, IMG submission 123021) | Rhizosphere microbial communities from Sorghum bicolor, Mead, Nebraska, USA - 072115-103_1 MetaG | ecosystem: Host-associated > Plants > Roots > Rhizosphere | place: USA: Nebraska...
ACGACTATCAATTACAGACCAACCTTCGATTGTGTTCTGTCGAATTAGTTCGCTGACAATATTGCCTGTTGTTGGTGGCAAACGCAAGATCGCAAAAAGCCGCGCCGCGGCCTTATTTTTTCGATGGATCCTGGTGCACATTGCGGCCCATGCGGCCTTTGAATTCCGCCAGAGTGCTGAACGGATCGGCGCCGGCAGCGGCCGCATCGTATTGATAGGGTTCAAGCTTCTCGCCGCAGTGTTTGCAAAACAGGGAATCGGCTTCATGCCCTTCGGTCAGGCAATGGGCGCAGGTGCGGGTGGTCGGCGTGCCCTTCATCATGGTCATCGCCAGTTCCACGCCGACGATCCCGGTCGGCAAGGCGATGATGCCGTAGCCCAGCAGCATGGCGCAGGAAGTAATCAGCTGGCCCATCGGCGTTTTCGGATGGATGTCGCCATAGCCGGTGGTGGTGAGCGTCACGATCGACCAGTACATGCCGACCGGGATGCTGGTAAAGCCGTTTTCCGGCCCTTCGATCACATACATGATGGTGCCCAGGATCACGCTCATGATCAGCACCACGCCGAGGAACACCATGATCTTGTGACGGCTGTTGCGCAGTGCCTGCAGCAGGATCTGCGATTCGTCGAAATAGCGCGGCAGCTTCATCACGCGGAATACGCGCAGCATGCGCAGCAGGCGGACATCGATCAGGAAATGGAATTCCGGCAGCAGGATCGCCAGGTAGGTCGGCAGGATCGATATCAGGTCGATGATGCCGAACAGGCTGAGGGCATAGCGCAAGGGGCGCTTGACGCACAACAGGCGCACCACGTATTCGATGGTGAACAAGACGGTGAACAGCCATTCGAGGATATTCAGCGCAAGCAAATCGCGCGAACGCACGGCGCCGACGCTGTCGATGATCACGGTCGCCACGCTGAGCACGATGATGATCAGCAAGGCGGTATCGAAGCGGCGCCCGGCGGCGGTGTCGGCCTCAAAAATAATCGTGTACAGGCGCTCCCGCCAGCCGCGGTCGGGCTTGCCGAATTTGCTGCCGATTGTGTTAGTTGCCATATTGCCCAAGGAATAAAAAGCCGCCACGATTGAGGATCGTCACAATCTAAACAATGTGGGAGTGCAGGTCAATCGCTTCTGCCTGAATCCCTGAAATGAAAAAAGGACGGCAATGCCGTCCTGCCGTCCTTTTTCGCCGGAGCTAATCGCTTTCCGATTAGTTCTTCGATTGGTCAACCATTTTGTTTTTCTTAATCCAAGGCATCATGCCACGCAGCTGCTCACCGACTTGCTCGATCTGATGTTCTGCAGTGATGCGGCGACGGGAAATCAGGGTTGGCGCGCCGGCCTTGTTTTCCAGGATGAAGCTCTTCGCGTATTCGCCGGTCTGGATGTCTTTCAGGCACTGGCGCATGGCGTTCTTGGTGTCTTCGGTAACGATGCGCGGGCCGGTGACGTATTCGCCGTATTCAGCGTTGTTGGAGATCGAGTAGTTCATGTTGGCGATGCCGCCTTCATAGATCAGGTCGACGATCAGCTTCAGTTCGTGCAGGCACTCGAAGTAAGCCATTTCAGGCGCGTAGCCGGCCTCCACCAGGGTTTCAAAACCAGCCTTGATCAGTTCCACCGCACCACCGCACAGCACGGCTTGTTCGCCGAACAGGTCGGTCTCGGTTTCTTCGCGGAAGTTGGTTTCGATGATGCCGGCACGGCCGCCGCCATTGGCGGTTGCATACGACAAGGCGATGTCGCGGGCGCTGCCGGACTTGTCTTGATAGACGGCGATCAGGTGCGGTACGCCGCCGCCTTGGGTGTAGGTCGCACGCACAGTGTGGCCAGGCGCCTTGGGAGCGATCATGATCACGTCCAGGTCGGCGCGCGGCACGACTTGGCCGTAGTGCACGTTGAAGCCGTGGGCGAATGCCAGCGTAGCGCCTTGCTTGGCGAACGGCGCGACGTTTTCCGCATAAACCTGGGCGATGTTTTCGTCCGGCAGCAAGATCATGATGACGTCAGCGGCTTTCACCGCATCGTTGACTTCAGCCACGTTCAGGCCGGCGTTCTTTGCCTTGTCCCACGATGCGCCGCCCTTGCGCAGGCCGACTGTGACCTTGACGCCGGAATCGTTCAGGTTTTGTGCATGGGCATGGCCCTGCGAACCGTAACCGATGATGGCAACGTTCTTGCCTTTGATCAGGGAGAGGTCGCTGTCTTTGTCGTAGAAAACTTTCATTTTGGATCCTATATATGTAATTTGATGTGAATTTTGCTGTAAAACGCGCTGGACGCTCCAGCGCGATGACTGCTTATTTAAACGTTATTTAAACTTTGAGGATGCGCTCGCCGCGACCGATGCCCGAGCCGCCGGTACGGACGGTTTCCAGGATCGCCGCGCGGTCGATCGAATCGATGAACGCATCCAGCTTGCCCTTGTTGCCTGTCAGTTCCAGGGTATAGGACTTGTCGGTGACGTCGATGATGCGGCCGCGGAAAATGTCCGCGGTGCGCTTCATTTCTTCACGTTCCTTGCCGACTGCGCGCACCTTGATCAGCATCAGTTCGCGTTCGATATGTGCGCCTTCGGTCAGGTCGACCACTTTGACGACTTCAATCAGACGGTTCAGGTGCTTGGTGATCTGTTCGATCACGTCATCCGAACCGCTTGTCACGATGGTCATGCGTGACAAGGTGGCATCTTCGGTCGGTGCGACCGTCAATGTCTCGATGTTGTAGCCACGGGCGGAAAACAGGCCGACCACGCGCGACAGGGCGCCCGCTTCATTTTCCAGCAGTACAGAAACGATGTGTCGCATGATTACAGATCCTCCGAACCGAGCAGCATTTCAGTCAAGCCCTTGCCCGCCTTGACCATAGGCCAGACGTTTTCGGTTTGATCCGTAATGAAATTCATGAATACCAGGCGATCCTTCAAGCCGAACGCCTCTTTCAGCGCGCCGTCGACGTCGCCCGGCTTTTCGATCTTCATGCCGACGTGGCCGAAGGATTCCGCCAGCTTGGTGAAATCCGGCAGCGAATCCATGTAGGACTCGGAATAGCGCGAACCGTAATCGATCTGCTGCCATTGCCGGACCATGCCGAGGAAACGGTTGTTGAGCAGGATGATCTTCGGCGTCAGGTGATATTGCTTGCAGGTAGCCAGTTCCTGGATGCACATCTGGATCGATGCTTCGCCGGTGATGCAGGCCACGGTCGAACCCGGGTTGGCCATCTGCACGCCCATCGCATACGGCAAGCCGACACCCATGGTGCCGAGGCCGCCGGAATTGATCCAGCGGCGCGGCTTGTCGAAGCCGTAGTACTGCGCCGCCCACATCTGGTGCTGGCCGACATCGGAAGTGATGAACGCGTCGCCGTCGGTGATCTGCCACACCTTCTGCACCACGGACTGCGGTTTGATCACTTCGTTGGAATCGGCAAACTTGAGGCACTCGCGGCCGCGCCAGTCGTTGATCTGCTTCCACCAGTTGGACAGGGCCGGCGCATTCGGCCGGGTCTCGGCGGCATCCAGCTGCGCCAGCAGTTCCTGCAGCACATCCTTGACGTTGCCGACGATAGGGATATCGACCTTGACGCGCTTCGAAATCGACGACGGATCGATATCGATATGGATGATCTTGCGCGAGACCGAGGTGAAATTCTTCGGATTGCCGATCACGCGGTCGTCAAAGCGGGCGCCGATGGCGATCAGCACATCGCTGTTCTGCATCGCCATGTTGGCTTCATAAGTGCCATGCATGCCGGGCATGCCGACAAACTTGTCGCTGGACGACTTGTAGCCGCCGAGGCCCATCAAGGTGGTGGTGCATGGGTAGCCCAGGCGGTCCACCAGCTTGTTCAGCTCAGGCGAGGCATTCGCCAGGATCACGCCGCCGCCGGCGTAGATCATCGGCCGTTCCGCGCTCAGCAGCAGTTGCACCGCCTTGCGGATCTGGCCCGAGTGGCCTTTGTCGACCGGCTTGTAGGAACGCATTTCGACTTCCTTCGGATAGTCGAAAACGTGGCGGTGCATGGAGATGTCTTTAGGGATATCCACCAATACCGGGCCGGGACGGCCGGTTCTGGCGATAAAGAAAGCTTTCTTGATGGTCGACGCCAGGTCCTTGACATCCTTGACCAGGAAGTTGTGCTTGACGCACGGACGGGTGATGCCGACCGTATCGCATTCCTGGAACGCATCCTCGCCGATCGCATACGACGGCACCTGGCCCGAAATCACCACCATCGGGATCGAGTCCATGTAGGCCGTGGCCAGGCCGGTCACCGCATTGGTGACGCCGGGGCCGGACGTGACGATGGCCACGCCAACCTTGTTCGAACTGCGGGAATAGGCATCGGCTGCGTGAATCGCAGCTTGCTCATGACGTACCAGGATATGCTGGAATTTTTCTTGCTGGAATATGGCGTCGTAGATGTACAGCACTGCGCCGCCGGGATAACCGAACACGTGTTCGACACCCTCTTCCGCCAGGCAGCGCACGAGAATTTCCGCGCCGGTAACAGGCAGGTTTGTATCTTTGCTCATGATGACTAGATCCTTTCAAGGTCCATTGGAAATTGATCGGATGCTCTTTCCTGACGAAATGGCGCAGCGTACCAGTGCCACGGCGTCCCTTTTTTGTGCGATCACGTCATTCCGTTGCGTAGCCGTAGATACGATTCAAAATGGCGCTAAACGCTACTCGTTCGGCCGAAAATTCTGATTACGCCGTTGCCTGTTTCTCGCGCTTGTGGCACGGGTTGGAGCAAACAGCTTACAAATGTGAAGCATGCCTGTCCGTTGAACGACATCTTGAGTCGTCAGCGAAAAGGCTGGCACTCCAGGGTTCTGAAGTGGATAGCTACCATAATGCGTAGTTTCATTCCGGTCAAGCCAAATTACATGAAATCCGAGTTAAATCGTGTCTTTTGCAGTAGATTTGCCCACAAACCCCGCCTTTTTTGCTAGCATTCGGCCAGTCTGGAAATTAATCGTAAGCCATCGTTATGAAGGCAAGGCGAACCGCGATTTCCAGGCACAGGCCAAGGGCGGCTAGCGTAAACCAGTCAACACGGGGCCTCCCTGCCTGTGACTGTGTTCCGGCCGCATAACAGAATTTTGAGAATCTTGAATCAGCAGTAGTGTATGACCCAATCCGCCGCGATGCATGGCCACCGATAAAGAACTTTCCGATTTCCTTGAAAACGTAGAACGCCGGGCTTTCAAGCAGGCAGTCTACGCCGTCCGCAAAGACGAATCCGCGCTGGACATCGTCCAGGACGCGATGATCAAGCTGGCGGAAAAATACGGCGACAAACCCGCAGCTGAGCTGCCGATGCTGTTCCAGCGTATCTTGCAGAACACGATCCACGACTATTTCCGCAGGGAAAAAGTACGCAACACCTGGGTCAGCCTGTTTTCCAGCATGGGGCGCAACAACGCCAATGACGAGGATTACGACGTCCTCGAGACCTTCGAGTCGGATGAAGATTCGCAAGCGACCGAATCCAGCGCCAACAAGCTGGAACGTGAGCAAATTCTCAACATCATCGACGAAGAAGTACAGAAGCTGCCGGCGCGTCAACGAGAAGCCTTCCTGATGCGTTATTGGGAGGACATGGATGTTGCCGAGACCGCGGCCGCAATGGGATGCTCGGAAGGCAGCGTGAAAACGCACTGCTCTCGCGCAACGCACGCTCTGGCGCTATCGCTCAAGGCCAAAGGAATCAGTTTATGAACCACAAACAAATCAATTTCGCTTTCAAGGTGCGGCACGCACTGAATGAAAACCTGGACAATTTGCCGGCCCCTGCCGCCGACCGCCTGGCGGCTGCCCGCAAGGCGGCCATGGCACGCAAGAAAAAAGATGCGCCGACCCGCGTGCTGGCGCGCCAAGGCGTGCTGGCGGGCCACGCCGGCAGCTTTTTCGGCAACCGCCTGTCCTGGCTGACGCGGCTCGGCGTCGCTGCGCCTATCCTGGTCGGCATGGTGTTGCTGTCGGGCCTGTACCAATATGAACAGCAACACCGGATCGCCGCCACCGCCGACATCGACGCTGCCGTGCTGTCGGACGAATTGCCGCCGTCGGCCTACCTGGATAGCGGCTTTAGCGCCTATCTGGCCCAACAGCAGCAAGACCAATGACGCCAACCTCCTCTTCCAAGCCAGGCATGCTGAGCAGCCGCCGCAAGCGCCTGATCGGCGCCGCCTGCGCGCTGCTGGTGAGCGGCGGCGCGGCGCTGGCGGTGCTGGGGCCGTTCACGTCGACCCAAGCCTCGGCACAGCCTGCAGCTGCGCAGCCGGCTGCGGCCAGTGTCAAGCCGGCCCCGCTCCCCCCTCCAAAAATGACCAAGGTGGTGGGCATCACCGCGCCTAACTGGAATGAATTGAGCGCTGTCCAGCAGCATGTGCTGGAGCCGCTGGCAGGCGACTGGAACAAGCTGAAGCCGGCTACCCGCAAGAAATGGCTGGAAATCAGCAACCGCTACGCCAGCATGACGCCGGCTGAGCAGGAGAGGCTGCAGGCGAGGATGCGCGGCTGGGTAACATTGACTCCTGAACAACGCCGTATCGCGCGCGAGAATTATGCCCGCGCCAACAAGCTCGATACCGAACAACGGGCCTTGCGCTGGCAGCAGTACCAGCAATTGTCGGAACAGCAAAAGAAAGAGCTGGCCGAACAAGCCGCGCCGAACCACAAGCGGGTAACTACCATGCCGGCGGCCAAACTGAATAAACCCAAGCCTGCCGCGCCAGCCAGCCTGACGCCTGCGGCCGGCCAGGAACAGGCTGCCGTGGTCGCTCCTGCGGCGGCGACGGCGCCAGGCCCCGGCCCGGTACTGGCGCCAACCGCGAAATAAGCATTTTGGATCCTTCCGCTACCAGCGCGCCCCCCAGCCAGCAGCAAACGCCATCGCTGAAACGCCGTTTCGGCAGCATCATGTATGAATCCATGCTGCTGTTCGGCATCCTGTTCATTTCCGGCTGGATTTTTTCCACCTTGCTGCAGCAGCGCCACGCGCTGTACCTGCGGCACGCCCAGCAAGCCTGGCTGTTCCTTGTGCTGACCCTGTATTTCGTCTGGTGCTGGAGCCATGGCGGACAAACGCTGGCCATGAAAACCTGGCGCATCCAGCTGGTCAACCGCGACGGCAGCGCAGTCAAGGCCGGCCGCGCCGCCATCCGCTTCCTGCTCAGCTGGTGCTGGTTCCTGCCCGGGCTGGCGCTGGCGTGGGCGTTAGGCGCGCATACCTGGATGCTGGCCTGGATTCCGGCCGCGAATTTCCTGCTGTGGGCGATGACTATTTACCTCGATCCGCAGCGCCAGTTCCTGCACGACCGCATCGCCGGCACCAAGCTGGTCAACATGGCGGAAATCGCCAAACGTCCCGGCAAGCACAAGTGGTATCACTAGGGCCTAGGCCGGATGTCCGTTCAGGCCCTGCTCTATCTCCTGCAACAAGACCTGCAATTCTGCTTCGGAAAAACCTGCCGCCCTCCTCGCCTCCAGATTGAACGGTCCGCGCAGCTGCGGCGCCTTGTGCTGCACGGCCAGGGCGGCGAATGTCGCCAGCGGCTCCAGCCCGCGCGCCTGGCACAGCCAGCCATACCAGCGGTTGCCGATCGCCACATGGCCGATCTCGTCGCGCAGGATGATATCTATGATGGCCGCCGCCTCTTCGTCGCCGGCCTGCGCCAGCTTGGCGCGGGTGCGCGGCGAGGCATCCAGGCCACGCGCTTCCATCAGGCGCGGCACCAGCGCCATCCTGGCCAGGATGTCATGGCTGGTCTTCTCGGTCAGCTCCCACAAGCTGTTATGCGCCGCGAAATCGCCGTAGGCGAACCCAAGGCTGCGCAAATGCCTTGCCAGCAGGCTGAAGTGATAAGCTTCTTCCTTGGCCACGCGCAGCCAGTCGGCATAATAATCGCGCGGCATGCCGGCAAAGCGCCAGATTGCATCGAGCGCCAGGTTGATGGCGTTGAATTCGATATGCGCCAGGGCATGGATCATGGCGGCGCGCCCTTCCACTGTAGCCATGGAGCGATGCTTGACCTCGCGCGGCGGGACCAGCAGCGGCAACGGCGGACGCCCCGGTATGCTCAGGCCCGGACGCAATGCACACCCGCTGTCCAGCGCCATGGCGGCATTCTCCCAGGCCGTCGCCATCGCCTCGACGCCGGCGACCTTGGCAGCGACATCAGCCTCGCACAAACAGTGCAAGGCAGCGCTACGCAAGTCGGATGGCGCGGCAAAGAGTGAATGGTTCATGTTGACAGCGGTAAAATGGCGCTACGGTTGAAAAATCGCAACTTGGACCTATCTACAGGGATTGAATCAGGGCCATGCCCGGCAACCAGCATTTTACGGAAATTTATGGCCATCTACCAATTGGGCGAACATGCCCCCGATATTGACCCTTCTGCATATATTGCGCCTTCCGCCAACCTGATCGGCAAGGTCAGGATTGAAGCCGGCGCCAGCGTCTGGTTCGGGGTCAACATCCGCGGCGACAACGAGCTGATCACGGTCGGCCAGGGCAGCAACGTGCAGGAAAGCTGCACATTGCATACCGACATGGGTTTTCCGCTGACGCTGGGCAAGAACGTGACGGTCGGCCACCAGGCAATGTTGCATGGATGCACGATTGGCGACGGCGCCTTGATCGGGATCCAGGCGGTGATCCTGAACGGCGCCAAGATCGGCAAGAACTGCCTGGTCGGCGCCGGTGCGCTGGTCACCGAAGGCAAGGAATTCCCGGACAACTCGCTGATCATCGGCAGCCCGGCCAAAGCCGTGCGCACCCTGAGCGAGCAGGACGTGGCGGCGCTGGCCGGCAACGCCAGGCACTACATGGAACGCGGACAAGAATACAAGAACGGCCTGAAGCAAATCGGGTAACAATCGCGTGACAAGCAGCAGTAATCAAGCAATAAATCAGCGGATAAAAAATATGGACGTAATAAAAATGACGAATGCAGGCGATGCGCATGGCGATTCACTGCAAAAATTCATGGTGGAGAATGCCGCCGTGCGCGGCGAGCTGGTGGAGTTGTCATCCACCTGGCAGCAGGTGCTGGCGCACCGCCACTACCCGGCACCGGTAAAGACCTTGCTGGGCGAGATGATGGCGGCAGCGGCCTTGCTGTCGGCCAACCTGAAATTCAACGGCGTCATCGTCATGCAGATCCATGGCGACGGCCCGATCCGGCTGCTGGTGGTCGAATGCGATTCGCAGCTGCAGATGCGCGCCACCGCCAAGCTGGCGCCAGACGCGGTGATCGATCCCGACGCCAGCATGCCGCAGCTGGTCAACCTGAACGGCCAGGGCCGCTTTGCCATTACGCTCGACCCGCAGGACAAGATGCCGGGCCAGCAGGCTTACCAAGGCATCGTGCCGCTGGACGGAGAGAATGTCGCGACCGTCATTGAAAACTACATGCTGCGTTCGGAACAGCTCGACACCAAGCTGTGGCTGGCCGCCGACGACAAGGTCGCACGCGGCCTGCTGCTGCAGAAACTGCCGAATCACGGCGGCATCGACGTCCCGGTCAACGATGAGCTGGAAACATGGAACCGCTTCCTGGCGCTGGGCGGCACCTTGCGTCCTGAAGAAATGCTGTCGACCGACATCCAGACTTTGCTGCGCCGCTTGTTCTGGGAAGAAACCATCCGTGTTTTCGAACCGCAGCAGCCTAGCTTCCAGTGCAACTGCTCACGCGAAAAAGTCGGCAACATGCTGAAGATGCTGGGCCAGCCCGAAATCGAAGAAGCGCTCGCCGACCTCGGCAAGCTGGCGGTAGACTGCGATTTCTGCGGCCAGCATTATGAGTTCGACAAAGTCGATTGCGCGCACCTGTTTGCCAGCGCGGCGCCGGCTGAAGCGCTGCTGCCTACCGGCAGCAGCAAACATTAAGGATCAAGTGGAGACCGGGGCGCTGCAACTGCATGGGCGCCCTGCCGGTTGAGGGATATCAGCGTTCCGGCTTCTTTTCCGTCGGCACGGCGACCGCTACGGTCTTTTCTACCGCCGTCAATGCGGCATTGGGCGGCGCCGGCGCATCGGCCGGATTGCCGTTCGGATCGAGGATCTGGATAAAGATCTCGTCCTGCTTGATCATGCCCAGTTCGGTGCGCGCCCGTTCTTCGACCGCACCGGTGCCTTCTTTCAAATCGTGCACTTCCGAATCCAGCTTGGCGTTGCGGGCTTTCAGTTCGTCGATCTTGTCATGCGCCGCATGCACCTGCTGGTCCATGTCCCAGACGCGCAGCCAGCCACCCTTGCCTAGCCACAGTGGGTACTGGACCAGTATCAGCAAGGCAGTCAGGAAAATGGCAATCAGGCGCATCGTTTCGGGCTTGGTTCTACTGTCTTATATGTAAATCGGGGCGGACACTGATGCCCACCCCGGCTTGATTACTTCAGATTGTAAAACGCGCCACGTCCAGGATAACTGGCGATGTCGCCCAGGTCCTCTTCAATGCGCAGCAGCTGGTTGTACTTTGCCATGCGGTCCGAACGCGACATCGAGCCGGTCTTGATCTGCAAGGCGTTCATGCCAACCGCGATATCCGCAATGGTCGAATCTTCGGTCTCGCCCGAACGGTGCGAGATCACCGCGGTGTAGCCGGCGCGCTTGGCCATTTCGATCGCAGCGAAAGTTTCGGTCAGGGTGCCGATCTGGTTGATCTTGATCAGGATCGAGTTGGCGATGTCTTTCTCGATGCCTTCCTTCAGGATCTTGGTGTTGGTGACGAACAGGTCGTCGCCCACCAGCTGGATCTTCTTGCCGAGGGTTTCGGTCAGCAGTTTCCAGCCATCCCAGTCGTTTTCCGCCATGCCGTCTTCGATGCTGATGATCGGGTACTTGTCGCACCACGACGCCAGCAGGCCGGTGAACTGGGCGCCGGTCAGGGTCATGTTTTCGCCGGCCAGCACATAGCTGCCGTCTTTGTAGAATTCGCTGGCGGCGCAATCCAGGCCGAGGGCGATCTGGGTGCCTGGCTCGTAGCCTGCGGCTTCGATCGCCTGGATGATCAGCTTCAGTGCTTCTTCGTGGCTGGCCAGGTTCGGCGCAAAGCCGCCTTCATCGCCGACCGCGGTCGACAAGCCCTTGTCGTGCAGGATTTTCTTCAGCGCATGGAACACTTCGGCGCCGTAACGCAGCGCTTCGCGGAAGCTCGGTGCGCCAACCGGGATGATCATGAATTCCTGGATATCCAGGTTGTTGTCGGCATGTTCGCCGCCGTTGATGACGTTCATCATCGGCACCGGCATCTGCATCGCGCCGCTGCCGCCGAAATAACGGTACAGCGGCAGGCCGGCTTCTTCAGCTGCGGCCTTGGCCACCGCCATCGATACCGCCAGCATGGCGTTGGCGCCCAGGCGGCCTTTGTTTTCGGTGCCGTCGAGATCGATCAGGGTGCGGTCCAGGAACGCTTGTTCGCTGGCATCCAGGCCCATGATGGCTTCGGAAATTTCAGTGTTGATATGCTCGCAGGCTTTCAAAACGCCCTTGCCGCCGTAACGGCTCTTGTCGCCGTCACGCAGTTCGATCGCTTCGCGCGAACCGGTGGAGGCGCCGGACGGCACGGCGGCACGGCCCATGACGCCGGATTCCAGCAGGACGTCGCATTCGACTGTCGGATTACCGCGCGAATCAATGATTTCGCGGCCAATGATGTCAACGATTGCACTCATGTATTTCCCTATCAAATAAAAATATGCGCGATATTAAAACCATTTGCGGGATCAGACTTCACGCACCGCCACTTGCTTGTATAGCGGCAGCGATATATTCCATCCCTCAAGCAATCAACCGAAATTGCTTTCGATAAAGCCATTCTTCTTGACGACCCGGTCCAGGTCTATCATGGTCGACAACAATTCTTTGATACGGTTCAGCGGCACCGCATTCGGCCCGTCCGATTTGGCTTCGGCAGGGTTCGGATGGGTTTCCATGAATACGCCGGCCACGCCCACCGCGATAGCAGCGCGCGCCAGCACCGGCACGAATTCGCGCTGGCCGCCGGATGTGCTGCCCTGGCCGCCTGGCAGCTGCACGGAGTGGGTGGCGTCGAACACCACCGGGCAGCCGGTTTCGCGCATGATCGCCAGCGAACGCATGTCGGACACCAGGTTGTTGTAGCCAAACGAAGCGCCGCGCTCGCAGGCCATGAAATTGTCTTCAGGCAGGCCGGCTTCGCGGGCAGCGGAGCGCGCCTTGGCGATGACATTGATCATGTCGTGCGGCGCCAGGAACTGGCCCTTCTTGATATTCACCGGCTTGCCCGACTGGGCGCAAGCGTTGATGAAATCGGTCTGGCGGCACAGGAAGGCGGGTGTCTGCAAGACATCGACCACCGCCGACACCGGCTCGATTTCATAGATTTCATGGATATCGGTCAGCACCGGCACGCCGATTTGCGCTTTGACTTCAGCCAGGATCTCCAGCCCTTTTTCCATGCCGAGGCCGCGGAAAGAAGAACCGGAAGAACGGTTCGCCTTGTCGAAAGACGATTTGTAGATGAAATTGATGCCCAGTTCGCTGGTGATCTCTTTCAGTTTCCCGGCAGTGTCGAGCGCCATCTGGCGCGATTCGATCACGCACGGACCGGCGATCAGGAAAAACGGCTGATCCAGGCCGATGTCAAAGCCACAAAGTTTCATGTTCTTTCCTTACGCTGCAGTTGCAGTATTAGCTTGCTTGTGCGCCAGCGCAGCCTTGATGAACGAAATAAACAAGGGATGGCCATCGCGCGGAGTCGATTTGAATTCCGGGTGATACTGGACGCCGACATACCAAGGATGGGCATTCTCGCCGGTGCGCGGCAATTCCATGATTTCACACAGGTCTTCAGTCGGGGTGCGGGCCGACACCACCAGGCCGGCCGCTTCGATCCGGTCCAGGTAATGGTTGTTGGCTTCGTAGCGATGACGATGGCGTTCGGTCACGGTCGGGCCGTAGACTTCGGCAGCCAGGGTGTCCGGCTTGACATCGCAGGTCTGCGCGCCCAGGCGCATGGTGCCGCCCAGGTCGGAATTGACGTCGCGCAGCTCTACCTTGCCGTCGTGATTCTGCCATTCGGTGATCAGGGCCACTACCGGCTGGTCGGTCTGCGCATCGAATTCGGTTGAATTGGCGTGCGGCAGGCCGGCCTTGTTACGCGCATATTCGAGCAGTGCGACTTGCATGCCGAGGCAGATACCCAGGTAAGGGATCTTGTTTTCGCGGGCGAAACGCGCCGCCGCGATCTTGCCTTCGACGCCGCGCTTGCCGAAACCGCCCGGCACCAGGATCGCATCGTACTTGGCCAATGCACCGGTGCCGCTGGCTTCGATTTCTTCGGAATCCAGGTATTCGATATTGACCCGGCTGCCGGTATGGATGCCGGCGTGGCGCAATGCCTCGGTCAGCGACTTGTACGATTCGGTCAGGTCGACATATTTGCCGACCATGCCGATGGTGACTTCGTAGGTTGGATTTTCCAGCGCGTGCACCAGCTTGGTCCAGACCGAGAGGTCGGCAGGCTTGGGCGACAGGCCCAGCTTTTCGCAGACGATCGCATCCAGCCCCTGGTCGTGCAGCATCTGCGGAATCTTGTAGATGGTGTCGGCATCCCACACCGAAATCACGGCATCGCCCTGGACGTTGGAGAACAGGGAAATCTTGGCCCGTTCGTCATCCGGGATCGGACGGTCGGCGCGGCACAGCAAGGCGTCCGGCGAAATACCGATCTCGCGCAGCTTCTGCACGCTGTGCTGGGTCGGCTTGGTCTTCAGCTCGCCGGCCGAGACCAGGTAAGGCACCAGTGTCAGGTGGACGAAGGCCGCCGCCTTGCGGCCTGCGCGCAGGCTCAGCTGGCGCGCCGCTTCAAGGAAAGGCAAGGATTCGATATCGCCGACGGTGCCGCCGATTTCCACCAGCGCCACGTCGAAACCTTCGGCGCCGCGATAGATGTAATCCTGGATCTCGTTGGTGATGTGCGGAATAACCTGCACCGTCTTGCCCAGGTACTCGCCGCGGCGTTCCTTGCGGATCACCGATTCGTAGATCTGGCCGGTAGTGAAGTTATTCACCTTCTTCATCTTGGCCGTAATGAAGCGCTCATAGTGGCCGAGGTCGAGGTCGGTCTCTGCGCCAGCGTCGGTCACAAACACTTCGCCGTGCTGGAACGGGCTCATGGTGCCTGGATCGACGTTGATGTACGGATCAAGTTTAAGAAGGGTGACTTTAAGGCCGCGCGATTCCAAAATCGCGGCGAGAGAGGCGGCTGCAATCCCTTTACCAAGGGAAGAGACAACGCCGCCGGTAACAAATACAAACTTAGTCATTACGGAAGGTGCCGAACGGCACATGCGGGAAATTCGAATTATACATCAAACAGGCGCCGCGACAGCCGCCGGCGATCTGAAAAATAACGCCTTTTTGCCGGCCGCCCCGCGATCGCCCGGCCGGCGGGCGGGCCCGGTGCCTGCGTGGAATTGCGCTTCATGTGATAATCCGCGGCTTCCGCCCCGCCCAATCAATGCTTTCCTCATTCTATTGTCGCCCGTGCCTATCTCGCCATTATTTCAAACAAGTGTTGCGCCAAAGCCGCGCCGCCTCGCTGCATGAGCCGGCTGTTCGGCGACCTGCCCGAGGATGACGGCCTGCCCGGAGCGGCGCGCCGGGTAGCGATCATCGTCATGATCCTCGGCACCAGCATGACCGTGCTGGACGGCTCCATTGTCAACGTCGCGCTGCCCATGATCGCGCGCAGCCTGCAGGTCGACCCGGCCGCCGCGGTCTGGATCGCCAACGCTTACATACTTGCCGGCGCCATGACCATGGTCACGTTCGCCTCGCTGGGCGAAGTGCTGGGCTTTCGCCGTGTATATATGAGCGGCATCCTGGTGTTCACCCTGGCCTCGCTGGGCTGCGCCCTGTCGCCCTCGCTGGCGATGCTGAACGGCATGCGATTCTTGCAAGGCGTCGGCGGCGCTGCCGCCATGAGCATCGGGCCGGCGCTCTACCGCAATATCTTCCCGACCCGCCTGCTGGGCGCGGCGCTTGGCATCAACGCCCTGGTGGTGGCCTCCTCCACTGCTGCCGGGCCGGCCATCGGCGGCCTGATGCTGTCGGTGCTGAGCTGGCAATGGCTGTTTGCGGTGAACGTGCCGATCGGCATCCTCACCCTGCTGCTGGCGCGCCGTGTGCTGCCGCGCGATCCGGGCCGCGGCGGCCGCTTCGACGCGCTCGGCGCCCTGCTCTCGGCGCTGGCCTTGGGCGCCATCGTCATGGCGGTCGACGGCTTGTCGCGCCACGACAGCTGGAGCCAGGAGTTGCTGCTTGGCGGGATCGCCCTGGCGTCGGTGGTTTTGTTTATCGTTAGACAACGAAGCTATTCCGCACCGCTGCTGCCGCTTGACATTTTTGCATCGCAACGCTTTTCGATGGCGGTCGCCACTTCGCTCTGCTCTTTTGTCGGGCAAGGGATTGCCTTTATTGCACTACCGTTCCTGTTCCAGGGCGCATACGGCTTCAGCCCTCTGTTGTCGGCCGCCCTGTTCACGCCGTGGCCGGTGGCGATCGCCATCACCGCGCCGATCGCCGGGCGCCTGGCCGACCGCTATTCAGCCTCGCTGCTGTCGACCTGCGGCCTGCTGGTGCTGACGCTGGGCCTGGTGCTGCTGGCCTGCCTCGGTGCGCACGCATCGGTGCCGGACATCCTGTGGCGCGCCTTCGTCTGCGGGCTCGGCTTCGGTTTTTTCCAGAGCCCCAACAATCGCGAAATGCTGAGCAACGCGCCGCGCGCACGCAGCGGCACCGCTTCCGGCGTGCTGGCGATTGCCCGCACCTTCGGCCAGTCGCTGGGCGCCGCACTGGTCGCGGTAGTGCTGGCGGCAACCAGCATCGCCCAGGCCGCGGCCGACACCGCCCAGATCGACGCCAGCGCAGTCCATATGTCCTTATGGCTGGCGGCCAGCGCGACCTTGCTTGCTACCATCATCAGCGCATTGCGCATCAAACACGGGCGAAACTGACAGAATTGTCATATTAGCGACAGCCTCCCGTACCGCAGCAAGCTTTAAAGTGTTCCCAAATACTGTCCGATGCTGCGCTTGTTGTTGACCTGCACATCGGATATTTCATCCGATGTGCCGAACGTGTCAGCTCAGGACTCATGAATTTTTCCCCTCCCCCAAGAACTTTCTCAGCCACCGTCATGGCTGCCGCGGTTGCGTTCGCGCTGGCCGGCTGCGCAGTCGGCCCCGATTACGTGCGCCCTGCCATGGATGTGCCCGCCGCCTATAAAGAGACCGGCCCGTGGAAACAGGCGCAGCCGCAACAGATAGACAGCGGCAACTGGTGGGAAGTCTATGGCGACGCCACCCTGAACGGCCTGATACAGCAAGCCAACCAGGCCAACCAGAACATCCGCGCGGCAGAGGCCCAATATCGCCAGGCGCGTGCCGCCGGCGACGCGGCGCGCGCCGGCTTCTGGCCGACGGCGGGCGTCAGCGCCGGGGTAGACCGTTCGCGCAGCAACACCAATGGCGTCAAGATCGGCAACAGCTACAACGCCGGCCTGCAAGGCAGCTGGGAGCCCGACATCTGGGGCAGCGTGCGGCGCTCGGTGGAAGCCGGCGATGCCGGCAGCCAGGCCAGCGCGGCCGACCTGGCTGCCGCCCGCCTCAGCATCCAGGCGACCCTGGCCCAAGACTACCTGCAACTGCGCATCACCGACCTGCTGAAAGATTTGTACGCGCGCACCACGGCTGCCTACGCCCGTTCGCTGCAGCTGACCCGGAGCCAGTACGCCGCCGGCGTGGCGCTGCGCTCCGACGTGGCGCTGGCCGAAAGCCAGCTGAAAACCGCGGAAGCGCAAGCCATTGACCTGCAGGCGCAGCGCAGCCAGCTGGAGCATGCAATCGCGATCCTGACCGGCAAGGCGCCTTCCGGATTCAACCTGGCGGCGTTGCCGGCCGACACGCAAATGCTGAGCAAGATGCAGGCAGGCTTGCCGCCGGTCCCGGCCGGCCTCCCATCCGACCTGCTGGAACGCCGCCCCGACATCGCCAGCGCCGAACGCCGTGCGGCGGCAGCGAACGCCAATATCGGCGTCGCCAAGTCAGCCTTTTTCCCGGCGCTGACCCTGAACGCCAGCGGCGGTTTCAATAGCGCCAGCCTGGCCCAGTGGTTCGATACGCCAAGCCGGGTCTGGTCGCTCGGCGCGGCGCTGGCCGAAACCATTTTCGACGGCGGCCTGCGGCGCGCGCATAGCGACCAGGCCATCGCCGCCTACGACGCCGCGGTAGCGCAATACAAGCAAACCGTGCTGGGCGGCTTCCAGGAAGTGGAAGACAACCTGGCCACGCTCAATGTCCTGGACCAGGAAGCGATCGCCCAGAAGCAGGCGGTGCAGGCTTCGCAGCTGGCGGAACGGCTGGCGCTGAGCCAGTATCGCGCCGGCACCGCGACTTACCTGACCGTGGTCACCGCGCAAACCCTTGCCCTGAGCAACGAGCGCACCCTGGTGCAGCTGCTGGGACGCCAGCTGCTGGCGAGCGTAGCGCTGATCAAGGCCGTCGGCGGCGGCTGGGATGCCGGCCGGCTGAACGGCGAGCAGGCGCAAAACGATGCGCAGCACACAAACAAAACGACAGATTAATTCCGCGAGCCGATAAACATGACCCCCACACTTTCCAAACCGCGTTCGACGCTGCTGATCACCGCCGCGATACTGGTCCTGATCGGCGCCGCCGGCTGGACCATGGTCCACAAGGCCGACGCCCAGACGGCGCCGAAGGCTGCCGCCGGCCCGATCTCGGTCAACACCGCCAGCGTCTCGCAACAGGATGTGCCGATGTACCTGAGCGGAGTCGGCACCGTTACCTCGAATGCCAGCGTCACCGTCAAGGCGCGCATCGACGGCCAGCTCGACAAGGTCGGTTTTATCGAAGGCCAGGATGTCAAGGCCGGCCAGCTGCTGGCGCAGATCGATCCGCGCACCCTGCAGGCGCAGCTGGACCAGGCCGTCGCGCAAAAAGCCAAGGACCAGGCACAACTGGCCAACTCCAGGCTGGACCTGCAGCGCTACACCACGCTGGTGCAGCAGGACGCCGCGACACAACAGACGCTGGATGCCACGCGGGCGCAGGTCACGCAGCTGCAGGCCGCCGTGCAAGCCGATGAAGCGCAGATCAACTACGCCAAGGTGCAGCTCAGCTTTACCCGCATCCTGGCGCCGATCAGCGGCCGGGTCGGCGCGCGCCTGGTCGATCCGGGCAATATCGTCCATGCCGCGGACACCAACGGCCTGGTGGTCATCAACCAGATCGATCCGATCGCGGTGGTGTTCACCCTGCCGGAAGAAACCTTCCAGAGCATCAACAGCGCCTTGCGCGGCAGCCAGAAACCGCTCAGCGTGTTGACCTATGCGCGCAACAGCAGCGCCCTGCTGGCCCAGGGAAACCTGGCGCTGCTCAACAACCAGATCGACACCAGCACCGGCACGGTGCAGCTGAAAGGCATTTTCCAGAATCCTTCGCATGTGTTGTGGCCAGGCCAGTATGTCAATGTCAGGCTGGTGCTGGGCGACCGCAAGCAGGCGCTGACGGTGCCGGCAGCGGCAGTGCAGCGCAGCCAGGACGGCACCTATGCGTACGTCGTCAACGCCGACAGCACGGTGAAAATACAGGCGATCCAGGTCGCCAACATCCAGGACGGCCTGGCCGTGATCGACAAGGGACTGGATGCGGGACAGCGAGTGGTGGTCGACGGCCAGTACAAGCTGAAACCCGGCGCCAAGATCATGGAAGCCGGCACGGCTGCTAGCCCTGCTCCTGCAGCCACGGCAGAAAAAGCAAGCAAGGCAAGCAAATGAGCATCTCCGCAGCTTTCATCAAACGGCCAATCGGCACCACGCTGCTCGCCATCGCGATTTTCCTGATCGGCGCCGCGGTGTGGCCGCTGCTGCCGGTGGCGCCGCTGCCGCAGGTCGACTTCCCGACCATCCAGGTCTCCGCCAACCTGCCCGGCGGCAATCCGGAAACCATGGCGTCGAGCGTGGCGCAGCCGCTGGAACGGCAGTTTTCCCTGATCGCCGGCCTGTCGCAAATGACCTCGACCAGCTCGCTCGGCTCCACCCAGATCACGCTGCAATTCGACCTCAACCGCAGCATCGACGCCGCGGCGCTCGACGTGCAGGCGGCGATCACCGCCGCCAGCGGCCAGCTGCCGGCCAACCTGCCCAGTCCGCCGACCTTCCGCAAGGTGAACCCGGCCGACTCGCCGATCCTGGTGATGTCGGTGCAGTCGGACGCGCTGCCGCTGATCCAGGTGAATGACTACGCCGACAATATCCTGGCGCAGCAGATCTCGCAGATTCCCGGCGTCGGCCTGGTGAATATCGGCGGCGTGCAAAAACCATCGGTCCGGATCCAGGTCGATCCGACCAAGCTGACGGCGATAGGCATCAGCCTGGAAGATATCCGGGGCGTGATCGCCAGCCTCACCGTCAACCAGCCCAAGGGCACGGTGGACGGCGCCAAGCAAAGCTTTACCGTGTACACCAACGACCAGCTGCTGAGCGCTGAACCGTGGAACGACATGGTGCTGGCATACAAGAATGGGGCGCCGATCAGGGTGCGCGATGTCGGCGTCGCCGTCGATGCCGCGGAAAACCTGAAGGTCGCCGGCTGGGCCTACGCCGGCGCCGCCGCGCCGGCCGGCAACACGATTACCAACGGCCGTTCGATCGTGCTGGCGATCACCAAGCAGCCGGGCGCCAACGTGATCGAAACCGTGGACCGCATCAAGACTGCCTTGCCGCGCCTGCGGGCGGCAATCCCGCCGACGGTGCAGGTCAACACCCTGATCGACCGCACCCAGACCATCCGCGCTTCGGTCGCCGACGTGGAATTCACGCTGGTGCTGACCATCGCCCTGGTGGTGCTGGTGATTTTCCTGTTCCTGCGCAACGTCCCGGCCACCCTGATCCCGAGCGTGACCGTGCCGCTGGCGCTGCTCGGCACTGCCGGCGTCATGTACCTGCTCGGCTTCAGCCTCGACAACCTGTCGCTGATGGCGCTCACCATCGCGGTCGGCTTCGTGGTCGACGATGCGATCGTGATGCTGGAGAATATCTACCGCTACGTCGAAGAAGGCATGCCGCCGATGGAAGCGGCTTACAAGGGAGCGGGCGAAATCGGCTTTACGATTATTTCGATTTCGGTTTCGCTGGTGGCGGTGTTCATCCCGCTGCTGCTGATGGGCGGCATCGTCGGCCGCCTGTTCCGCGAATTTGCGATCACCGTGACGCTGACGATTGCAGTCTCGGTGGTGATTTCGCTGACCTTGACGCCGATGCTCTGCTCGCGCTTCCTCAAGCCGCATACGGCCGAATCGCATGGCCGCATGTACCAGATGTTCGAAAGCGGTTTCGACGCCATGCTGAACGGCTACAAACGCGGCCTGCACGTGGTGCTGCGCCATCAATTCATCACCCTGATGGTGTTCTTCGCCACCATGGCTGCCACCGTGGTGCTGTTCATCGTCATCCCGAAGGGCTTCTTCCCGCAACAGGATACCGGCTTCGTCTACGGCTTTGCCGAATCGGCGCAGGACTCCTCTTTCGTTTCGATGAACAAGCGCATGCTGGCGCTGGCAGACGTGGTGCGCAAGGATCCGGACGTCACCGGCTTCGGCATGAGCGGCGGCGGCAGCACTTTCAACACCGGCAATTTTTTCATCAGCCTGAAACCGAAGGACGAAGGACGCACCGCCAGCGCCGATGAAATCATCACGCGCCTGCGGCCGCAGCTGGCCAAGGTGCAAGGGGTCAACCTGTTCCTGCAGGCAGGCCAGGATATCAACGTCGGCGGCCGCCTGTCGCGCACCCAGTACCAGTACACGGTGACCGACTCCAACCTGGATGAACTGAACGTCTGGGCGCCGAAACTGCTGAACCGTTTCCGCCAGCTGCCGCAACTGACCGACCTCGCCTCCGACCAGCAAAACGCCGCGGCCGCCGCCAACCTGACCATCGACCGCGCGCGCGCTTCCAGCTTCGGCATTACGCCGGCGCTGATCGACTCGACCATCTACGACGCCATCGGCCAGCGCCAGGTGGCCCAGTACTTCACCCAGATCAACAGCTACCACGTGATCCTGGAAGTAACACCCAAACTGCAGGAAGATCCGGAACTGTTCAACAAGCTCTACCTGACCTCGCCGGTGACTGGCCAGCAAGTCCCGCTGTCGACCTTTGTCACCATCGACACCAGCAAGACTTCGTACCTGTCGATCAGCCACCAAGGCCAGTTCCCGGCGGTGACGATTTCCTTCAACCTGGCGCCGAACGTGGCGCTGGGCGAAGCAGTCGCGGCTATCCAGAAGGCGCAGAGCGAGATGGGCGTGCCAACCACCCTGACCGGCGCTTTCCAGGGTACGGCCAAGGCGTTCGGCGATTCGCTGTCGTCGCAGCCTTACCTGATTGCGGCGGCGCTGGTTGCGGTGTATATCGTGCTTGGACTGCTGTATGAAAGTTATATCCATCCGCTGACGATCTTGTCGACCTTGCCGTCGGCCGGCGTCGGCGCCCTGCTGATCCTGATGATGGGCGGTTACGACCTGAGCGTGATCGCCCTGATCGGCATCATCCTGCTGATCGGCATCGTCAAGAAGAACGGCATCATGATGATCGACTTTGCGCTGACGGCGGAACGGCAGCACGGCATGAAGCCCGAAGAAGCGATTTACCAGGCTTGCCTGCTGCGCTTCCGGCCGATCATGATGACCACCATGTGCGCCCTGCTGAGCGGCTTGCCGCTGATGCTTGGCCACGGCGCCGGCTCCGAACTGCGGCGGCCGCTGGGTTATGCCATGGTGGGCGGCCTGGTGCTGTCGCAGGCGCTGACCTTGTTCACGACACCGGTGGTTTACCTGTACCTGGACCGCGCCCATTACTGGTACATGCGGCGCAAGGAAGCGCGCCAGGCGCGCAAAGCGGCCCGCAAGGCTGCAGCATGATAAATTCAAGGTAATGCGTCAAATATAATGCAGGCAATGAAATATCCTCCTGCATATCGGCACAGCGCCGGCATGCAGGAAACTAGCCAGGAGACAGGCTACACATGAAAATCCTGATCGTCGAAGACGAACTGAAGACGGCCGATTACCTGTGCAAGGGCCTGACCGAACAGGGTTGCGCCGTCGACGTTGCGCACAATGGAACCGATGGCCAGCACCTGGCGCTGGAGCACGACTACGACGTCATCGTGCTCGACGTCATGCTGCCCGGCATAGACGGTTTTACAGTCCTGCACGCCTTGCGCGCCATCAAGCAGACCCCGGTCATCATGCTGACCGCGCGCGACCGCGTGGAAGACCGCATCAAGGGCTTGCAAGGCGGCGCCGACGACTACCTGGTGAAACCGTTTTCCTTCCTCGAACTGCTGGCGCGGCTGCAGGCGCTGACCCGGCGCGGACGCGCTTTCGAGCCGGCGCAGCTGCGGATTGCCGACCTGCAGATCGACCTGATCAGCCGCAAGGCGTATCGCGCCAATGTCCGCATCGACCTCACCGCCAAGGAATTCTCGCTGCTGGCGGTGCTGGCGCGGCGCCAGGGTGAAATCCTGTCCAAGACGGCAATCGCCGAGCTGGTCTGGGACATGAATTTCGACAGCAACACCAACGTCGTCGAAGTCGCCATCAAGCGTTTGCGCGCCAAGATCGACACGCCGTTCAGCCCCAAGCTGCTGCATACGATACGCGGCATGGGTTATGTGCTGGAACCGCGCGCCCCTCAGGAGAGCAGCGAATGAAACGTTCCATCACCGTACGCCTGGTGGCGATGTTCGCGCTGGCGGCGCTGCTGATTTTTTCACTGATCGGCAGCGCGCTGTATGGTGTTCTGCAACGCGAGCTGGCGCGCCACCAGCAAGACGAACTCAACACGCGTTTCCTCGATACCCGCTACATGATCGGCCACAACGGCGATCCGGTTCGCTGGCCGCGGGTGCAAGCCAAGCTGGATACCCTGACGCCGGCCGACGGCAGCATCCGTTACTGGGTGCTGAGCGACGATCCCCGTTTCCAGTACGGCAAAGGCTTGGCTGACGTCGAGCAGCTGGACCGCAATCCGAACGGCATGGGCGTCATGACGCTGCACGGCCGCGAATATCCGCTGCACACCATGGTAGGCACCATCGAGCCGTTCCAGGAACGGCCTGCGGTGCGCCTGATCGTGGCGGTCGACGCCGCGCCTTACATGCACACCTTGCATGCCTTCATGATCGCACTGGTCGGCCTGTCCCTGCTGGGCGTGCTGCTGGTCATGCTGCTTGGCTACTGGATTGCGCAGGTCGGCTTGCGGCCGTTAAAACAATTGTCCAGCGCTGCGCAATCGCTGGGTCCCAGGACCTTGTCGCAACGCTTGCAGATTTCGCCGCTGCCGGGCGAGCTGTCGGACCTGACGATTGCCTTCAACGGCGTGCTGGAGCGCATGGAAGGCGCTTACAACCAGCTGGAAGCCTTCAATGCCGATGTCGCCCATGAGCTGCGCACGCCGCTGGCCAACCTGATCGGTGAAACCCAGGTGGCGCTGTCGCGGCAACGCACCGCGCCGCAGTTCGAGGAAGTGCTGCAATCGAACCTGGAGGAGCTCGAGCGCCTGCGCTCCATCATCAACGACATGCTGTTCCTGGCGCGCGCCGACCAGGGCGAGGCCGCCACCAGCCTGGTGCGCACTTCGATTGCGCAGGAAATCGGCAAGACCGTGGAGTTTTTTGAGTTTCTTCTGGACGATTCGAAAATGACGGTGAAAGTGGCCGGCGACGTGAACGCTGAAGCCTCCATCGAAACCTCGCTGTTCAAGCGCGCGATGAGCAACCTGCTGCATAACGCGATCCAGCATTCCAATCCCGGCGCCGCCATCGCGGTGACAATCACGCAGCAGCCCGAGGTGATCAGGATTGCCGTGTCGAACCCGGGCAAGCCGATCGCCGACAGTCACCTGCCGCGCCTGTTCGATCGTTTTTACCGGGTCGACGCCGCCCGCAACGACAAGGACCAGAGCCAGCTGCACGGCCACGGCCTGGGATTGGCGATCGTCAAGGCAATCGCCAAGATGCATGGCGGCGGCGTGTTTGCCGACAGCACGGACGGTACGACAACGATAGGCTTCAGCATTCCTGCCGGCGCAGCGATGCTGCCTTGACAAGCTTGCCGGCTTGTACGGATGGTGACGCTCGCCGTAAATAAACGGCAGCCGCGAAGACGAACGTGGGGGAGCAATACGGAAATAACTAGAGGATAGAGGCGAGCCTTGTCTGCGGCACTTGCAGGAAATGGCTGTGGCTGCTTCGTTCCCGACCTGACCAGGTTGACCACGCCACAATGCGCAGGGGCCCGCCGGGGTGAATTGTACCGCATTGCGGCATTGCTGGCAGGGCTTTTTACATCCCCGCGGCCATTTTCTGCCTGCACCGGCGGCAAACCCCGCCGTGCAAGCCTCGCTTTATATGCCCAGTTCCTGCCAGATCTGGTCGACACGCGTCTTCACCTCATCCGACATGCTGATGGTGCGGCCCCATTCGCGGCTGGTTTCACCCGGCCACTTGTTGGTGGCGTCGATCCCCATCTTGCTGCCCAGGCCGCTGACCGGGGAGGCGAAATCGAGATAATCGATTGGCGTGTTGTCCACTATCGTGGTGTCGCGGATCGGATCGACCCGGGTGGTGATCGCCCAGATCACTTCATTCCAGTCGCGGATGTTGACGTCTTCATCGACCACCACGATGAACTTGGTATACATGAACTGGCGCAAGAAGCTCCAGACGCCGAACATCACCCGCTTGGCATGGCCGGCATACGCCTTCTTCATCTGCACCACCGCCATGCGGTAGCTGCAGCCTTCCGGCGGCAGGTAGAAATCGGTGATTTCGGAAAACTGCTTTTGCAGCAAGGGGATGAACACTTCGTTCAGCGCCACGCCGAGCACCGCCGGCTCGTCCGGCGGCTTGCCTGTATACGTGGAGTGATAAATCGGCGACTTGCGCATCGTGATGCGGTCAATGGTAAATACCGGGAACCAGTCCTGCTCGTTGTAATAGCCGGTATGGTCGCCGTATGGTCCTTCCAGCGCCATTTCATAACCGGACGGATGGGACGGGTCGGGATTGATATGCCCTTCCAGCACGATCTCGGCCGACGCCGGCACCCGCAGCTCGCTGCCGATGGCCTTGACCAGCTCGGTACGGCTGCCGCGCAGCAGGCCGGCGAACTGGTATTCGGACAGGCTGTCCGGCACCGGCGTCACCGCACCTAATATAGTAGCGGGGTCGGCGCCGAGCGCTACCACCACCGGATACGGCTTGCCGCCGGTGGCGATCGCGTGCTCGCGGAAATCCAGCGCGCCGCCGCGATGCGCCAGCCAGCGCATGATCACCTTGTTGCGGCCAAGGACCTGCTGGCGGTAGATGCCAAGGTTCTGGCGCTTCTTGTGCGGACCTTTGGTAATCACCAGGCCCCAGGTAATCAGCGGCGCGACGTCGCCCGGCCAGCAGTGCTGGATCGGCAGCCGCGCAAGGTCGACGTCGTTGCCTTCCCAGACGATGTCCTGGCACGGCGCCGAACGATGCTCCTTGGGCGCCATGTCCCACAACGATTTGACCAGGGTGCCGAGGCCGAGGATGTCTTTGAAACCTTTCGGCGGCTCCGGCTCTTTCAGCATCGCCAGCACATGGCCGATGCGCCGCAATTCGCTGACGTCGTCGGCTCCCATGCCAAGCGCAACGCGGCGCGGCGTGCCGAACAAATTGCCTAGCACAGGTATCGAATGTCCGACCGGATTTTCAAAAAGGAGCGCCGGGCCGCCTGCCCGCAAAGTGCGATCGCAGATTTCCGTCATCTCCAAATAGGGTGAAATCGGCGCCGAAACGCGTTTTAGCTCACCAATCTGTTCCAATTTGACAATAAAATCACGTAAATCTGAATATTTCATGGGTTTTACAATTTAAATGAATGTTAATTCAGCAATTAAGCCATTTTGGCCAAGTGCTTGATTTTATTGGCTTGCGGCGGCAAACCGACGCATTCTTTAGACATAAAAGTTATTGATTTTGTTTTTCATAGTATTGACTTGATATAAAACGCCTCCTACAATGCGCCCAGCTTGAAGCAGTCGCATCGCCCAAAAAGCGATTTTCATGTCGACTCTCAATACTCACGGGATCGGGGTCCCACATGACATTTTAAGGAGTGTTTTCAAAAGGCGTCAGCCTTCTCCCCCGGACAAGTTGTTTGCCTGTAGCCGGCGCGCTCTACTGCGGCCGATTGATCCAAAGCTACATAAGCGCAAGCAACAACGACGCAACGGCACACCGCAGATCATATGCGATGCCTTGCGATATTGATTACGGTGCACGCAGCATTCGGTAGATTCGCTCCAGCTTTAACCAGCCATATCAGGGAGCCTGCATGCGCCGCGACGATTCAGGAGGTTCAATTGTTAGCAAGATCTACCAGAGCATTACCCGGTTGGGCGACGCTCGACCAAGCAAAGAAATTCGGCATGCAATCCGTTAACGGCGTGTTTTACGCCCGCGACACCGTCGGCGGCCTCATCGCCACTACCCGCATCACCGTACTGTTCAGCGCCATGCTGGCCATCATCGGCTTCACCACCATGCTGGTGAAACCAGACCTGGCATACAAGATTCAAAACCTGCCGCTGTTCGCCAGCAGCACCGCACCTAAAGCAGCGCCGCTGGCTGCGGCTGCACCGGTGCTTTCGAGCCAGGCCGATACCGCCGCCCCCAAGGTTGCGAACCTGACTGCGCCGACGACCGGCAACAACCACGTGCTGCACATGGACAGCTTGACGAACAAGGCCGCCAAGCCGATCGACAGCTCGCGCCAGCAGCAATGGGTCACCAGCTGGCTATCCAAGCGTTATCGGGTGGCAGGCGACGCCACCAACGTGTTCGTGACCACGGCCTACAAGACAGCGCGGGAAACCAAACTCGACCCGTTGCTGATCCTGGCCGTGATGGCGATCGAATCCGGCCTGAATCCGTTTGCCGAAAGCCCGGTGGGTGCGCAAGGCCTGATGCAAGTCATGTCGAAAGTGCATGAAGACAAGTTTGAAAGTATGGGCGGCATCAAGGCAGCCCTGAATCCGACGGCCAACATCAAGGTCGGCTCCATGATCCTCAAGGATTATGTGACCCAGGGCGGTTCGGTCGAAGCCGGCTTGAAACGTTATGTCGGCGCTGCGGCATTCGCCAATGACGGCGGTTACGGCTACAAGGTACTGGCCGAATACCGCCGCCTGCAAGATGTCGCCATCGGCAAGAACGTACCGTCGACCGGTTCGACAGCGCCGATCGCCGCACCGAAACCGCGCACAATCCAGACCACGGCGTCGCCAAGCGACGCCAGCCCTACACCGGCTGAAGCCGCTGTGACCGTGCCGGATGCGATTGAGCATCGGATCCAGCAGTCGGACAATCAGTTCAACTCGCTGCCGATGACCTGATCGCCCCTTCCGCCTGCAATAAAAAAAGAGCCCATGGAAAAAAGAGCCCATGGCTCTTTTTTTTCGTTCCGGCAAACCGGCCAGGGTTGCGGACAACCCCGGCCTTAGCAGTTATTCACCCAGATAGGCTGCCTTGACCTTAGGATCGTCCAGCATGTCCTTGGCGTTCCCGCTCATGGTCACCAGGCCGGAATCCATCACATAAGCCCGGTGCGCCGCTTCCAGCGCCAGCTTGGCGTTCTGCTCGACCAGCAGGATCGTGATGCCTTGCGCGGAAACGGTGCGGATCACTTCGAAGATCTTTTCCACCATGATCGGCGACAAACCCATTGACGGCTCATCCAGCAACAACAGCTTGGGATGGCTCATCAGGGCACGAGCCATGGCCAGCATCTGCTGCTCGCCGCCGGACAAGGTGCCAGCCATCTGCGCGGCGCGCTCTTTCAGGCGCGGGAATACGCCAAACCACTTGTCGATGTCAGCCGCAATGCCGGCCTTATCGTCACGGGTATAAGCGCCCATCAACAGGTTTTCCTGGATGCTCATGCGCGTAAACACGCCGCGGCCTTCAGGCACCATGGCCAGCTTTTGCTTGACCAGGTTAAACGACGTCAAGCCCTTGGTGTGCTCGCCCAGGTAGTGCATCTCGCCTTCGACTTTACACTGCGGCAAGGTACCGGTGATAGCTTTCAGCGTAGTGGTTTTGCCGGCGCCGTTGGCGCCGATCAGCGTCACCAGCTCGCCTTCGTTGACCTCCAGGTTGATGCCCTTGACAGCCTGGATGCCGCCATAAGCGACTTTCAGGTTACTAACTTTGAGGATATTGGTTGCCATTAGTGACCACCTCCCAGATAGGCTTCAATCACGGCCGGGTTCTTCTGGATTTCAGCCGGCAATCCTTCGGCAATCGGCTTGCCGTAGTCCAGCACGGTCAGGCGGTCGCACAAGCCCATCATCAGCTTGACATCATGTTCGATCAGCAAAATGGTCTTTCCTTCATTCTTGATTTTCACCAGCAGCTCGCGCAGCGCCAGTTTCTCTGTAGCGTTCATGCCGGCGGCAGGCTCGTCCAGCGCCAGCAGCTGCGGATCGGTCGCCAGCGCGCGGGCAATTTCCAGGCGGCGCTGGTCACCGTACGACAGGTGGCGCGCAGTACGATCGCCAAAACGGCCGATGCCGACGAAATCCAGCAGCTCCTGGGAACGCTTGCGGATCGCCAACTCTTCCAGACGTGCCGCCTTGTGGCGGAACACCGCGCCGAACACGCCCTGGTGGGTACGCACATGACAACCCACCATGACATTTTCCAGCACGGTCATCTCGCCGAACAGGCGGATGTTCTGGAAGGTGCGTGCGATGCCGGCCTTGGCCACTTCATGCGGCGCCGACGGCGAATAGGGCTTGCCGGCCAGCTCGAAGGAGCCTGTATCGGCCTGGTACAGGCCGGTGATTACGTTGAAAAAAGTCGTCTTGCCGGCGCCGTTCGGCCCGATCAGGCCGTAGATCTGCCCTTTCAGGATCTGGATGTTGACTTCCGACAGGGCTTGCAAGCCGCCAAATCGTTTATTGACGCCGGAGATGCTCAGAATTGTAGGTGCGCTCATGTGATCTCCTTATGCCTCTACCACGCCGGTCGCCAGCGTAGGTTTGTCGATATCGGCATCCGGCCGGTCCTCGTGCTTGGGCGCAGGCCACAAACCAGCAGGGCGAGTCAACATGATGACCACCATCGCCAGGCCGTACAGCAGCTGGCGCAAGACTTCGGCGTCGATCAGCACCTTGCCGAACACCGCCATCTGCATCGGCTCCACGGTGTGCCGCAGCACTTCCGGCAAGGCCGCCAGCAGGATGCCGCCGAGCACCACGCCCGGGATATGGCCCATGCCGCCCAGCACCACCATCGCCAGCACCGCAATCGACTCAGTCAAGGAGAACGATTCAGGCGAGACAAAACCCTGGAACGAGGCGAACATGGCGCCGGCCACGCCGCCGAACGAGGCGCCCATGGAAAACGCCAGCAGCTTCATGTTGCGGGTATTGATGCCCATCGCCTTGGCGGCGATTTCATCTTCGCGTATCGCCACCCAGGCGCGGCCCAGCCGCGAATTCTGCAGGCGGATCGAGATGAAGATGATCGCCATGCACAGGATCAGGAACAGGAAGTAGTAGGCATTGACCGACGGCATGCCGAAACCGCCGATATACACCATGGCACTGGAACCGCGTTCGCCGGCCAGCGAAACGCCGAAGATGCGGATCGGGTCGATCAGGTTGATCCCTTGCGGACCGTTGGTGATATTCACCGGCGCGTTCAGGTTGTTCATGAAGATGCGGATGATTTCACCGAAGCCGAGGGTGACGATGGCCAGGTAGTCGCCGCGCAGCTTGAGCGTCGGCGCGCCGAGGATGGCGCCGAACAGGCCTGCCAGGCCAGCGCCCAGCGGCACGATCACCCATAGCGACAGGTGAATGCCGTTCTGGACGATCTCGGGACCGCAGACCATCACCAGGAAATTGCCGATGGCCGGATAGGTGTTGACGAAAGATTCCAGGACCGAAGCAAACTGCGGAGATGCCAGCAAGCCGGTCATGTAGGCGCCGATCGCATAGAAAGCGATGTAGCCCAGATCCAGCAGGCCGGCGAAGCCGACGACGATGTTGAGACCTAGCGCCAGCATGATGTAGAGCAGCGCGAAGTCCATGATGCGGACCCAGGAATTGCCGAAATTCAAGGCAATGAACGGGAAGATCGCGAACAGGATCACGAGGGCGACCAGGCTGGTGTAAGCCTTGGTCGGGTTCTTTTTGGTGTCGAAGAAATTAGCCATATGTCCCCCTCCGGTCAAGCACGGTCAGCAACACGTTCGCCCATGATGCCGGACGGACGCAAGGTCAAGACGATAATCAGGACGATGAAGGCAAAAATGTCCTGGTAGTTGCTGCCGAAGAAATTGCCCGTCAGGTCGCCGATGTAGCCGGCGCCCAGGCTTTCGATCAGGCCCAGCAGGATACCGCCCAGCATGGCGCCGTAGATATTGCCGATACCGCCCAGCACCGCGGCGGAAAATGCTTTCAAGCCAGGCACGAAGCCCATGGCGAACTGCGCCGATGAATAGTTGGCGCCCCACATCACGCCGGCGACTGCCGCCAGCGCGGCGCCGATGGCGAAGGTCATCACGATGACGCGGTTGGAATCAACTCCCATCAAGCCGGCAACCCGCGGATTCTCGGCAGTGGCGCGCATGGCGCGGCCCATCTTGGTTTTCTCGACCAGCATCACCAGGCCGAACATCGAGGCGGCGGCCAGCACCAGCAGCATGATCTGGGTCGGCGAGATCAGGGCGCCGAAGATATGCACAGGATCGGAAGGCATGACTTGCGGTACCGCCAGCGGGCTGCGGCCCCAGATCATCATGGCGAACGTCTGCAGCAGGATGGAAACGCCGATCGCTGTGATCAGCGGCGCCAGGCGCGGCGCATTGCGCAGCGGCCGGTAGGCGACCCGTTCGATGATCAGGCTGATGATGACGCAGACCGGGATGGCGCCGATGATGGCGATCGCCAGCTGGACAATCCCGGGCAGGCCCGGCGCCACGTGCTGCAGCAGCTTGAGGATGGACAGTCCGACCATGGCCCCGATCATCAGGATGTCGCCATGGGCGAAGTTGATCAGGTTCAGCACCCCGTACACCATCGTGTAACCGAGGGCAATCAACGCATACATGCTTCCCAGCACCAAGCCGTTGATAACTTGTTGGATAAAGATATCCATAATTTCCTTGTTCTATGTGTTTTGGGTCAAATCGGTCAGAACACTATTGCGACCATAGGCAGCACAGCAAAAATCATTCCCGATACAAAAACGGCACCCTGGATAAAGTCCTAGTGCCGTTGGGAGACGCCCTTCCCCTCATCTGCAACGATGGCTGGAAGGGTAATTTGGCATCGCGTGAATAGCCGGAATAAGAAAAAGGGATGGGTATGCATATTCGTTTGTCTCCTATACGTCTTTCTGCAAAAACGTTTTTTGTCTTAGAGCGCCTTGCCTCGGCGGCAATGCACCATTACTGTGCGGATTATAGCTAACGTTGAGCGATAATCAACTCTGACAGTACTGCAATATTAACCTGCTGCCCGCGGTTCGCACAGGTTTTTACATTCAAACCGCAGCGCCGCAATGATAGCTAGGAAAACAAAAAACTATCGATGGAAAAGTGGAGTTTCTTCGAAATATAATTTCGCGCCAGAATAGGGCGGCAAGGCCGCTGGACGCGGCTCTTGCCAGGAATTTCAGGCAGGCATGAAACAGAAGTAACGCAGAAGTGAAATAGTATTACTGATAATTGTCACTAAGTAACGACAGGCCTGTTGCCTGCGGCGCCATCTTCCCGCCTAAACCCTCGCCAGCCCCTTGGGCATGGGGAAAGTGACATTCTCTTCGGCGCCGTCCAGCGTACGCACGTTCTTGGCGCCGCAGGCCTTCAGGCGGTCTATCACGGCCTGCACCAGGATTTCCGGCGCCGACGCGCCGGCGGTGACGCCGATCCGGTTTTTCCCTTGCAGCCAGGCCTGGTCGATCTGTTCGGCGTTGTCCACCATGTAGGCGACGGTGCCCTTCTTCTCCGCCACTTCGCGCAGGCGGTTGGAATTCGAGCTGTTCGGGCTGCCGACCACGATCACCACGTCGACCTGCGGCGCCATGAACTTGACCGCCTGCTGGCGGTTGGTGGTGGCGTAGCAGATATCGCCCTTTTTCGGCTCGGTAATGCTGGGGAATTTCTGCTTCAGCGCCGCGATCACGTCTGCGGTGTCGTCGACCGACAAGGTAGTCTGCGACACATAGGCCAGCATGTCGGGATTGCCTACCTGCAGCCGTTCGACGTCGGCTACGGTCTCGACCAGGTGCATGCCGTCATTGGTCTGGCCCATGGTGCCCTCTACCTCGGGATGGCCTTCATGGCCGATCATGACGATTTCGCGGCCTTCGCGGCGCATCTTGGCGACTTCCATATGGACCTTGGTCACCAGCGGGCAAGTCGCATCGAACACTTTCAAGCCGCGCACTTCGGCCTCTTCCTGCACCGCCTTGGAGACGCCATGGGCAGAAAAAATCACGGTGTTGCCGGCCGGGACATCGGCCAGCTCCTCAATGAAAATGGCGCCCTTGTTGCGCAGGTCCGCCACTACATAAGCATTGTGGACAATTTCGTGACGCACATAAATCGGTGCGCCAAACTGCTCCAGCGCGCGCTCGACAATTTCGATCGCGCGGTCGACGCCGGCGCAGAAACCGCGCGGCTGCGCCAATAAAATCTCTTTATCCATATTCATATCCATGTTCATGCGCTTCAGCCGCACACTACAAAATGCCGATGATTTTCACTTCGAACTTGAGCGACTGCCCGGCCAGGGGATGGTTGAAATCGAACAAGGCCCCCTGCTCGTCAATCTCGCGCAGCACACCGGCAAACTGGCCGCCGCCCGGCGCCGCGAATTCCACCAGGTCACCGATACGATACTCCTCTCCCAGCTGGGAGTTCTGGCGCAGCGTGGCGCGCGAGACACGCTGGATCAGCTCGGGGTTGCGCGGTCCGAAAGCCTGCTCCGGCGGCAGATCGAAGGTTTGATGCGTGCCTTCCGGCAAACCCAGCAGGCAAGCTTCCAGGAAAGGCGCCAGCTGGCCCATGCCGAACTGCAGGGTGGCAGGCGACTCCTTGAAAGTGGTGACGATATCTTCGCCATCTTGCGAGGCGAGGCGATAGTGCAAGGTCAGGTAGGATGCTTCGGTAACGACTGGGAGAGACAAATTAGACATAAATTAGGCAAAAGCACCATTAACAAAAAAATAACTGCCGATCAGAAGATGATATTGTAAGCCACCTTGGACCATATGACGCGGCCGATACCGGCCCTACCCCGATTACACCATGGCAATTACTGACTGGCCTGCGGATCAGAGGCCGCGCGAACGCTTGATCAAGCTTGGCCCGCAAGCGCTCTCCGACGCGGAGCTGCTGGCGGTATTCCTGCGGGTTGGCGCCGCCGGCAAAAGCGCGGTCGACCTGGGACGCGAAATGACCAGCCATTTCGGCTCCCTGAATCGCCTGTTTTCCGCCCCGCTCAAGGATTTCTGCGCGATCAACGGCCTCGGCCCGGCCAAATTTGCCCAGCTGCAAGCGATACTCGAACTGGGCAGGCGCTCGCTGGTGGAAGAACTGCAGGCCGGCAGCAGCTTCGACGCCCCTGCCGCCGTCAAGCAGTACCTGCAGCTGCTGCTGACCAACAAGCCCTATGAATCATTCCTGGTGCTGTTCCTGGACGTGAAGAACCGCCTGATCTGCGCCGAAGAACTATTCCGCGGCACGCTGACCCACGCCAGCGTCTATCCGCGCGAGGTGGTCAAGGCCGCGCTGCGGCACAATGCCGCCAGCGTCATGCTGGCGCATAACCATCCATCCGGCACGCTGGAGCCAAGCGCCGCCGATTGCCGCCTGACGCAAACCCTGAAGCAGGCGCTGGACCTGATCAGCGTCAGGGTGCTGGATCATTTCATCGTGGCCGGCACGCAAGTGCACTCTTTCGCCGAGCATGGCCAGCTGTAAATCCCTGGATTTCGAATTGTTAAATCCATGAGCGCGCAGAAGACACAATTGTTTTTCGCAAGTCATTGAAAAATCTCATTTTTTTATATATACTCTCCTTTTTTCCAGTTTCGGAAATCTTTTAGGAGTAAAAACATGGCACGTGTCTGCCAAGTCACCGGGAAGGGGCCGATGGTCGGCAACAACGTTTCCCATGCAAACAACAAGACGAAACGTCGCTTTTTGCCTAACTTGCAAAATCGCCGCATTTTCGTTGAGTCTGAAAATCGCTGGGTCTCCCTGCGCTTGTCCAACGCCGGCTTGCGCGTGATCGACAAAATCGGCATCGATGCCGTGTTGACCGATTTGCGCGCTCGTGGCGAAAAAGTCTAACTAGCAGAATAAAGGAAGAATCATGGCGAAATCAGGCCGCGACAAAATCAAGCTGGAATCGACCGCAGGTACAGGTCATTTCTACACCACCACAAAAAACAAGCGTACGACGCCGGAAAAAATGTCGATCATGAAGTTCGACCCGAAGGTTCGTAAGCACGTTGAATACAAAGAGACCAAGATCAAGTAATTGATCCTGCTCTGCAAAAAGCCCCGCAAGGCTCTGTCCTGCGGGGCTTTTTTACGCCCCTAAGCTGCCGCAGGCATCCAGCCCGGATGCGGCAATGCCCCCGCAAAATACGTCAGGCGAAAAAAAACGGCCCGATTTGCATGGACCGTTTTCTTGGCAGGATCGGGACGCCTCAATACATCAGCGCCCTGTCCCGCGGCTCAGGAATAACTGCGCAGGCGCAGCGAGAAATCCTGCAGCGACTTGATGCCCGACGCTTCGGCACGTGCGCACCAGTCTTGCAGCTGATGCAGCAACTGATCGCGCGTGAAGTGTGAACGCTCCCATATCGCACCCAGCTCAACCCGCATCTCGTGCATGGTTTGCAGCGCTTTGCTATGCAGGAACAACTCAGTCAATTGCTGCTTCTGCGGCGCTTCCAGCTTGGTCGGTTCGCGTTGCAGCAGCTTCTTCGACGACTTCAGGAAAACGGCGCCCTGCTTGGCTTTGTCTGTCAGCTGGCCGCGCTCTTCATGCCAGGCGCTCTTCAACGATTTGGCGTACTTGGCCATGACGTCGTAGCGGTTGGCGATCACCGATTGCAGCGTGTCCAGGTCCGGCACCAGCTTGGCGTGGTTGAATTTTGGCGCAGGCGCGATTTTCTTGACCTTGGCCAGGCCGCAGATTTCCAGCATGCGGATATACATCCAGCCGATGTCGAACTCGTACCACTTCGACGACAACTTGGCGGAAGTGCCGAAGGTGTGGTGATTGTTGTGCAGCTCTTCGCCGCCGATGATGATGCCGAACGGGATGATGTTGGTCGCCGCATCGTTGCAATCGTAGTTGCGATAGCCCCAGTAGTGGCCGATGCCGTTGATGATGCCGGCAGCGGTAATCGGGATCCAGACCATTTGCACCGCCCAGACGCTGACGCCGATGACGCCGAACAGCATGATGTCGATAAACAGCATGGCCACGATGCCCAGGGCGCTGTGCTTGGTATACAGGTTTCTCTCGATCCAGTCGTCCGGTGTGCCATGGCCGAATTTTTCCATGGTTTCCAGGTTCTTGGATTCTGCACGGTACAGCTCCGCGCCTTCCCAGAATACTTTCTTGATGCCGCGCGTTACCGGGCTATGCGGATCTTCCTCGGTATCGCACTTTGCGTGATGCTTGCGGTGGATCGAAGCCCATTCCTTGGTCACCATGCCGGTCGTCAGCCACAGCCAGAAACGGAAGAAATGACTTGGAATCGCGTGCAGGTCGAGCGCGCGGTGAGCCTGGCAACGGTGCAGGAAAATAGTCACTGCAGCAATCGTGATATGCGTCACGACCAGCGTGAACACGACGACCTGCCAGGCGCTCGCGCCTGTTACGCCATTCGATAAGAAATCGAGTATTGCATTGAACACTATGTGTACTCCATGTGTAGATGGGTAGATGATGCCACTGCTTATTTTACAGTGAGATACGGGTAAGTTGACGGGTAGTTACCGAACAGTTACCCGAATTTCGAGTGCAATTGTACCCTTATTATTAGATGTTTTTAGGTTTTGGCGCGCCACGCAGGCGATCTGATGGCAAATCTTGTTGTGAATCGGCGTCGAAATTGCCTTTGTACAACTCCGTCTCTTGCATCATCCTGATATCTCGTTTCACTTGTGCAACCTTAATGTGACGGGCTTGCAACACGCGCCAGATAGCACGGTTAACATCAGACAACACATTCAGCCGGCCGTTCTCCGGATCCGTGATCCAGAATCCGACCTCTAGCTCTAACCCGTCGGGACCAATCTTCAGCAGCAAGGCCTGCGGCAAGATTTCGTGCGACACACGGTCAACCTCGACCACAACTTGCTCTAGCAGCAACAATACGCCTTCGACATCGTCCTGATGCTCGATCGTCACATGCGTCGACAGGCGCAACACGCGGTTGGTCAGCGAATAATTCTGCACCGAATTGATCATGAAGACTTCATTCGGCACCACCGTATCGATCCCGTCCAACCCTTGCAGCACGGTGTAGCGGCTGTTGATCTGGACCACCTTGCCGTAAAACGTGCTGACCCCGACCATATCGCCGATCGCCAGGCTGCGCTCCAGCAAAATCACGAAGCCCGACACATAGCTGCTGGCGATTTTCTGTAAACCAAGCCCCAGCGCCACACCCAGCGCACCGCCGAATACCGACAACACAGTCAGGTCGATGCCCACCAGCGACAGGCTGAGCAATACGGCAATCAGGATCAGGACAGCGCGCGCCATGCGCGCCACCACCGTGCGTACCGAGGAATGCACGGTATTGACGCGCATCAGGCGCTCTTCCAGCGCGGCGCCGGCCCACAAGGCAATCACCAGCGTCACCAGCACCGAGACCAGCGCTTGCATGATCGCCAGCAGCGATACCTTGTAGCGACCGATAGGCAGCACCGTGCTGTCCAGGTAATCGAACAGGTCCGGCCACCAGCCGGTGATGTACAGCAGCAAGCCGATCCAGACCAGCACGCCGAAACTCTTTTCAAACAGCAGCAGGAAGGTGCCGACGCCGCTGTTGCGCGCGAAAACCCGGCGCAAGACATAAAACACGAAACGCATCAGCGCCAGCGAAGCCACCAATGGGATCATCAGCCGCATGATATCCACCGGCTGATGCCATTTCTGCAGCGCCAGCTTGACCAGTATCAGCAAAAGCAAGGTAATGATGGGAGTCAAGACCTTGGCAAAACTGCCGAGCCCGATCTGCATCGCCGGCGGCTGCACCGTACTGACGCTGAAAGTGCGCCGCAGCAGGCGAGCCAGCAGCCAGCCCAGGCCTACGCACAACAGCAGCAAGCCGACCTGCGCAGGCAAACCCGGCGCACGCAAGCTGTTCAGCAGGTCGTTGAGTAGTTCGGTAAAGATATCTGGCATTATTTTGCGTACAGCGTAACGTCCTGGCGGTTACGTCATCAGTCGAGCCGCTTGCTTATTTGCGCACGAACACCGCGGCAAAGAAACCGTCGGTCTGGTGCTGGTGCGGCAACAGTTTGAGATAGTCGCCCATCTCCAGTTCAATCTTTTGCTCGGCCAGCACATCTTTCATCGGCACCAGCGAGAAATCTTCGTGGCTGGCCAGGAACTGCGCCGCGATCGCGTCGTTTTCCTCATCCAGCAAACTGCAGGTGCCGTACACCAGGCGGCCGCCAGACTTGACCAGGCGCGCAGCGCTGGACAGGATCGCGATCTGCTTGGCATTCATCTCGACAATCGCTTCCGGCGTCTGCCGCCATTTGACGTCGGGATTGCGGCGCAGCGTGCCGAGGCCGCTGCACGGCGCATCGACCAGCACCCGGTCGATCTTGCCGGCCAGGCGCTTTACCTTGCCGTCGTTCTCGTGCGCGATCAATACCGGATGGATGTTGGACAGACCGCTGCGCGCCATGCGCGGCTTGAGTTTCGCCAGGCGTTTCTCGGAAACGTCGAAAGCATACAGGCGACCGGTGTTGCGCATCGTCGCGCCCAGGGCCAGCGTCTTGCCGCCGGCACCGGCGCAGAAATCGACGACCATCTCGCCGCGCTTGGCGCCGACGATCTGCGCCAGCAGCTGGCTGCCTTCATCCTGCACCTCGATCGCGCCGCTCTTGAACAGCGGCAGGTTTTGCAAAGTCGGCTTCTTGATGACGCGCAAGCCAAGCGGCGCATAAGGGGTCGGCTCACACAAGATCGGCGCTTCAGCCAAAGCGGCAATGACGTCTTCCCGGTTAGCCTTGAGCGAATTCACTCGCAGGTCGAGCGGCGCCGGCTGGTTCATCGCATGCGCCAGCTGCAAGGTAGCGGCTTCGCCGTCGCGCGCCACCAGTTTGTCGAACAGCCATTGCGGCAAATTCGAACGCATCAGCGGCGGCATCAGGTTACGGTCGATCTCGGCGACCCGTGTCAGCCATTCGGTTTCTTCTTCAGACAAGCCGCCCAGCGACTCGATGCTGACCGCGTCGGCCAGGCCCAGCAGGGTCATGCGGCGCATGGTCGGGCCGTTGCCGGATTCGGCGAAACTGGTATAGATCGCCTTGTTGCGCAGCAGGCCGTAGACCGCTTCGGCAATCACGCCGCGCTCGCGCGAACCGAGCTTCGGATGATCGCGGAAATAGCGCGACAAGGTGCCGTCGGCAGGGCCGGTAAAACGCAAAACTTCGCGCAGGACTTCTTCGGTGTGACCGATGATCGCGGGAGGCAATCTCATAATGAATCTTTCATAAAAATCTTTTTAATCTGTTGGTCGCGCTCGGGCTTGCCAAACGCCGGTATTAGCGTTCGTGCGGAGCCGCACTGTTATGCACCCGTCCATCTTCGATGCTCAGCCGATTTTCGACAAACCAGCGCACTGCGCGCGGATATAGCTGATGCTCTTCGACCAGCACGCGCTGCTCCAGCGACTGTTCGGTATCGTCTTCCAGCACCGGCACCACGACCTGCGCCACGATCGGGCCATGGTCCAGCGTCGGCGTGACAAAATGCACGGTCGCGCCATGCACCTTGACGCCGGCCTGCAGCGCTTGCCTGTGGGTCGCCATTCCCGGGAAACTCGGCAGCAAAGAGGGATGGATATTCAGCATGCGGCCGGCATAATGTTCCACCAGCGGCGCAGTCAGGATACGCATGAAACCCGCCAGCACCACCAGGTTCGGGGCAAATCCGTCAATCACGACGCGTAAGGCGGCGTCGAACTGTTCACGATCAGGATAGTCTTTATTCGCAACCACTGCCGTAGGAATGCCTTGGTCAGCGGCAAATTTCAAACCCTCGGCATCTGCCCGGTTGCTGATGACAGCGGCGATTCTGGCAGGCCATTGTTCGGTTTGAGCGGCGCGGACGATGGCTTGCATGTTGCTGCCACGCCCGGAAATCAGGATAACAATGCTTCTCATGGCGCGCATTGTACCCGTTGCAATGCTGTTTTTGATTAAAAACAGCGGTAAATTTTGATTGAAGCAGTGTTACTGGAATGAATAAAAAACGCGGAAAGCGACTTTTTTGTCGGCCCAGAAATCGGCGCTGTCGCGGAATACGTCGAGCAGGGTTTCCCGCGCTTCCTTGTCGAACTTGGGGGTATTCGGCAGTTGTTCGATCACCACAATGAAACCCGGCTGCGGGCCGGCTTTGTGGGCCAGGTCGGTCAGGCAATCGGCCAGGGCGTCGAAATTCTTGCCGAAATGCTTGGGAAAATGGAAGGCGTGGGCGATATTTGCCAGTACTTGCTGTTTAGTCGTTGCTTCCGCGCAATAGGCATACAGGAAATGCTGCCCGAGGCGGTTGGCCTCCGCCTGCAGGTCGGTCACACGGAAGGCGCGGATGGACTGCACTACATTTGGCGGTACGGTTTTAAACAAACTCATTTTTCCCTCAGCTAGAGCAATGATGATGGATTGCTGTTGTTTTTGTATCTCAGTCACTCTTGGATGCGTCTGAAAGTTTGATAATGATTATCAGTATAGTAATACTCGCCTGAAGTCTGTGGATTGCCGCCGGCGATGATCCGGCGTGCGCCGCGGTTGCGGGCACGCGGCGTTTTCACCGTGAATTCGTGGTAATACCCGCGCCGCTGCCTGGGCAGCATCCCCTCATAATTGCCGAATACCACGCCATCCTTGGCGTACGGGAACGGTCCGCCCTGCTTAATCAGCATCAATGTCGCTTGCGCTTCCTGCGGCAACTGGCCTACCGAAACCACATCCTGCGGCACGGATTCCCTTGCAAATACTTGAAAAGACAGCAGCAAGCCAAGCAACAGCAAGATTCCGTTACGCAATATAGCCGCGGCGAAATCGGAACTTAGACCAGGGAAATGGCGCCGGGTTGCGTGGCTTTTCATAAATTTAATATTTTATGGTTCTGATACCGTAGGGTAACGTGTTGATGAAAACGAATCAACCCGTATCCTTGTCACGGCTGCAAGTGTTGCAATATTTGACAATATTTACCGATCACAAGTTCTCCGCCGCTTGCCTGGCAGCCGGGCTCGGACCAAAAAAATCGGCCACTTCGTCGCGCCGCGCCAGCGTATCTTTCTGGCCCATGCGTATCAGTTCACGTGTATATCCCGATTCGAACAACAGATAAGAGGCGAGACCGCCGCCGTGCGCGTCCTTGGCGCCAAGGCCGCCGAGCAAGGTGCGGATCGGCAACGGCAAGCTGCCGAAATGCTTGGTGGCAATATCATCGATCTGTTCCGACGGTGAAATGATCAGCATTTCCACAGGTTTCAGCGGCGTGCGCTGGCGTTGCTCGTCCGTCAGGAAGGAAAGCGTGTGATTGATGCGCTCCAGCCGTTCGATATCCACCGCCAGCCCATCCAGGAAAATGCTGGACAAGGCATGGCTGGCTATCTGCGCCAGGCTCGGGTAACGGGCAAACACGGGCGCATCGGTCGGCGCTTCCTTGCGGCGCCCTGCGCCCACCACCAGCACCTTGCTGGCGCCCAGGTGGATCGCCGGAGAAATCGGCGCCAGCTGGCGCATCGAACCGTCGCCGAAATATTCGCGGCGGCCGTCGCAATAAATCGGGATCGCCGGAAAAATGAAAGGAATCGCCGACGACGCCAGCAAATGGCCGACATTGATCTGGTCCCTGACCGCCCGCCGCTGGCTGCGGGTCCAGCCCTGGATTTCGACGGCGCTCTGGTAAAAGGTAATGTGCTGGCCGCCGCTGTATGAGGATGCGGTGATCGCCAGCGCCAACAGGTGGCCGTTGGCCAGCGCCGCATCGAGCCGCTCCAGGTCCAGCAGCCGGTGCAGCAAGGTAATCAGCGGCGTATTGTCGAGCAGGGAACTGGGCGGATGCGCATGCCATTTGCGCAGCAGCCAGCCGAACGACAGCAGGGACAGCCAGCGCGCGCCCGAACGCAGCACGCCAAGCGAATCGGCGCGGTATACCTGTTCAACCGTGAAGTGTTCCCAGACGTCCATCAGCTTTTGCACGCCCAGGCCGAAGTTCTCGACCCGGCAAGCCAGCGCCGTGGCGTTGATGGCGCCGGCGGACGTGCCGCAAATGATATCGAAGGGATTCTGTTCCGGCGCCCAGCCCTGCTCGCGCAAGATGGACGCCACCGCATCCATCACGCCAACCTGGTAAGCCGCGCGGGCGCCGCCGCCGGTCAGGATAAGGCCCGTTTTTTGTTTTGTCTCCATGGATATGAAGAGTAACAGGGAGAAGAAATTTGTGTAGGGCCCGACTGAAGATAAAAGGGAGCGGCAGGCTGCACCTGCCGCTCCCCTGCCCTCGCCAAATGGCTAGCGGACGCTGACCTCGACCCGCCGCGCCTGCGCGTTGTCGCCGCTGCCGGTGGTCACCTGCGGTTTTTCCAGCACGATGGCGTCTTCGGCCACGCCTGCGATCAGCAGGATCGCTTTCACGCTCTTGGCGCGCTCCTTGGAAATTTCCTCGTTCTTGGCCGGGTCGCCGGTGGTGTCGTGAAAGCCGCTGACCACGACTTTGGAGCCGGCCTTGGCTTTCGCCGCATCCACCACGACGGCCAGTTTTTCAGCGGTATCGGCCGGGGCTTCCGCCTTGCCGGATTCAAAGTAGATAACAGTCGCCGGCGAAGACGCCGGGGCCGGGGCCGCGGCCGCGCCGTTGTCGACGATCACTGCCGTCGCCGGGGCGGTTACCGGCACAGGCACCAGCACCACCGGCGCGCCTGCCGCGGCCTGCTGCATGCCCGAAGCCGGCAGCAGCGGCACCAGCAGCAAGGCCACGATATTGATGATCTTGATCAGGGGATTGACCGCCGGGCCCGCCGTATCCTTGTAAGGATCGCCGACCGTGTCGCCGGTCACCGCAGCCTTGTGCGCTTCCGAGCCCTTGCCGCCATGGTTGCCATCCTCGATGTACTTCTTGGCATTGTCCCAGGCGCCGCCGCCGGTGGTCATCGAAATCGCCACGAACAGGCCGGTGACGATGGTCCCCATCAGCAAACCGCCCAAGGCTGCCGGTCCCAGTATCAGGCCGACCAGGATCGGCACCACCACCGGCAGCAGCGACGGGATGATCATTTCCTTGATGGCCGATGAAGTCAACATGTCGACCGCCTTGTCGTACTCCGGTTTGCCGCTGCCGTCCATGATGCCCTTGATGTCGCGGAACTGGCGCCGCACTTCGATCACTACCGCGCCGGCTGCGCGCCCCACCGCTTCCATCGCCATCGCCCCGAACAGGTAGGGAATCAGGCCGCCGATGAACAGGCCGACAATCACCAGCGGATTCGACAAATCGAATACCGTGCTTTTCCCCACCGAGTCGAGCGCATGGGTGTAATCGGCGAACAGCACCAGCGCCGCCAGGCCCGCCGAGCCGATGGCGTAACCCTTGGTGACCGCCTTGGTGGTGTTGCCGACCGCGTCCAGCGGATCGGTAATCGCCCGCACCGAATCAGGCAAGCCCGACATCTCGGCGATGCCGCCGGCGTTGTCGGTAATCGGGCCATAGGCGTCCAGCGCGACAATGATGCCGGCCATCGACAGCATGGCGGTAGCGGCAATCGCAATGCCGTACAGGCCGCCCAGCCAGTAAGAAGCCAGGATGGCGATGCACACCGCCAGCACCGGATACGCAGTCGATTTCATCGAGACCCCAAGACCGGCGATGATGTTGGTGCCGTGGCCGGTGGTGGAGGCTTGCGCAATGTGGCGCACCGGCTTGAAATCGGTGCCGGTGTAATACTCGGTGATATACACCATCAGGCCGGTCAGCACGATGCCGATCAGGGCCGAGCCCATCATCGGCACCCGCATCGGTTCCGGCAGGATCAGCCAGGTCACCACGACAAAGCCGATCAGGCTCAGGATCGCCGCCCACCACAGGCCGGTATACAAGGCCGACATGATTTTCTTGCCCGGCTTGGCCTTGACCATGGAACAGCCGACGATGGAAGCCAGGATAGACACCCCGCCCAAGGCCAGCGGATACAGCACGGCTTGCAGTTCGGCGCCATGGATCAGCAGGGAACCCAGCAGCATGGTGGCGATCAGCGTCACCACATAGGTTTCGAACAGGTCGGCCGCCATGCCGGCGCAGTCGCCGACATTGTCGCCGACGTTATCGGCGATCACCGCAGGATTGCGCGGATCGTCTTCCGGGATGCCGGCTTCCACCTTGCCTACCAGGTCGGCGCCGACATCGGCCCCTTTGGTAAAGATGCCGCCGCCGAGACGCGCGAAAATCGAAATCAGGGAAGCGCCGAACGCCAGTCCGATCAAAGGCCGGATGATGTCGTGCAGGGAAAGTCCGGAGGGTCCGGCGAACGCCAGCAGCCACAAGAAGAACAAGGTCACGCCCAGCAGCCCCAGCCCGACCACCAGCATGCCGGTGATGGCGCCGCCGCGGAAAGCGACGTCCAGCGCCGGCCCCATGCCCTTGGTGGCGGCCTGCGCGGTGCGCACATTGGCGCGCACCGAGACATTCATGCCGATGAAGCCGCAGGCTCCCGACAGCACCGCGCCGATCAGGAAACCGGCCGCGGTCACCAGGCCCAGTCCAGGCAGTATCGCGATAATGATGAACAGCACCACGCCGACAATGGCGATGGTGCGGTACTGGCGCGCCAGGTAGGCCGCTGCTCCCTGCTGGATCGCCGCGGCAATTTCCTGCATGCGCGCATTTCCGGGATCCTGTTTCAGGATCCAGCTGCGCGAGACCAGCCCATAGACAACGGCAATGATGCCGCAAGCGACGGCAAACCATAGACTTGATGCCATGTTGACTCCTCCAGTTTTTTTGTACGGCGTCACGACAAAGTAAAACAACTACACCATTTCACCTGCAACCATGTTTCCCAAATGGGTGGACTGCCGGTCAATACTGCGTAATGCATTTCTTCTCGCTGCCCTGTTGTTCTTGGAGAGTTAGGCGGGCTGGTTTGCTGCTGTGCTGTTGATCGGTCCTGACGAATGATCCCTGGTGAATTCTAAATTATTTTGTTGATCAAAAGAAAAAGCGGACCGAAGTCCGCTTTTGTTTATGCTTCCAACGCCGCAAACGCGCTGTCGCGTATTTGTTCAACCGGACCGACGCCGGCGATCTTGCGGTACTTGGGAGCGCCCGGCAGCCCGGCCTTGGCCCACTCGCCGTAATAGTTGACCAGCACCTCGGTCTGTTCGTGATACACCGACAGGCGCTTCTTGACGGTTTCTTCCTTGTCGTCGTCGCGCTGGATCAGGTCCTCGCCGGTGACGTCGTCCTTGCCTTCCACCTTGGGCGGATTGAACTTGGCATGGTAGGTGCGACCGGACGACAAATGCACGCGGCGGCCGCTCATGCGTTCGATGATGGCGCTGTCGGGAACGTCGATTTCCAGCACATAGTCGATCTTCACGCCGGCGTCCTTCATGGCGTCAGCCTGCGGAATGGTGCGCGGAAAACCGTCGAACAGGTAGCCGTTGGCGCAATCCGGCTGCTTCAGCCGGTCCTTGACCAGGCCGATGATGATGTCGTCGGAAACCAGGCCGCCTGCATCCATCACCTTCTTCGCTTCGACGCCGAGCGGAGTGCCGGCCTTGACTGCTGCGCGCAACATGTCGCCCGTGGAAATCTGCGGAATGTTGAATTTCTCTTTAATGAAAGTCGCTTGCGTGCCTTTACCGGCACCAGGCGCTCCTAAAAGGATGAGGCGCATGTTAAAGTCCTAAGGTGAGTTTGTGAATTGATTGTGGCGACGGCGCGCCCAATGGTTGCTGGGTTTGTTGCGACGTCTCCGATATGCTTTTATTTGTACCACGCTATCTTTGCATGAAACTTACCATACAATTTTACCAAACAGCCAGTCCGCGGCACTATTTCTGTTGGTTCAACGATAATTTCCCGCCCGCTGCGTGATGCCTTTGCGCTCTTTTTGCGCGCTGTCAAGCGCTGAAAAAACGTCTTACCCGCTCCAGGTCTTCCGGCGTATCCACGCCCACCGCAGGCGCCGCCGGCGCAATATGCACCGCAATCGGATAACCGTGCCACAGCACCCGCAACTGCTCCAGCGCCTCGACCTGTTCCAGCGGCGACACCGCCAGGGTCGGATAGGTTTGCAAAAAACCATTGCTGTATGCGTACAGGCCGATATGGCGCAGCGGCAGGTAGCCTGCCGGCAAATCCTGGCGCGACTGCGCAAAACCGTCGCGGTGCCAGGGAATCGTCGCCCGTGAAAAATACAGTGCGCGTCCGGCCTGGTTCAATACCACCTTGACCACATTCGGATTGAAGGCATCCGCCGCCGAGTCGATCGCGTGCGCCGCGGTCGCCATCGGCACCTCGCCGGTGATCTGCGCCGCGGTGGCGGCGATCAGTTCCGGCTCGATCATCGGTTCGTCGCCCTGCACGTTCACCACCACGGCGTCGGCCGCCAGTCCCAGCGCCGCCGCCACTTCGGCAATGCGGTCGGTGCCGGACGGATGGTCGGCGCGCGTCAGGCGTGCGGCGATGCCATGCTGGGCGCAGGCCGCCAGGATTTCGGCATGGTCGGTCGCCACGATGACCTGCGCCGCGCCGGACAGCGCGGCGCGCTCGGCGGTGCGCACGATCATCGGCTTGCCGCCGATGTCGGCCAGCGGCTTGTTAGGCAGCCGGGTAGACGCCAGCCGTGCCGGAATGATGACGGTGAAAGGCTTGCTCGAACTCACGATAAACGCCGCCTATGCCGCAGGAGTTGCAGCCGGCGCAGCCGGGCTGTTGAGGTCGCGCGCCTGGTCGGCCCACATGATAGGGATGCCGTCGCGCACCGGATAAGCCAGCTTGTCGGCGTTGCAAATCAGTTCCTGGGCTTTTTTATCGTAATGCAGCGGACCTTTGCAGATCGGGCAAACCAGGATGTCAAGCAGTCGAGTGTCCACGGAGTTTCTCCAGAATTTGATGCGACAGCGCAGCATCGATCTGCGCCGTCACGGGAACGACCCAGATGCGCGGATCGTTCCTGATGGTTTCTATTTGCCGACATTTTACTGCATCCTTTTCAGTTATCAGGATGATCTCGGCCTGGAGCGCGGCAAACGGGTTGCCGGAAAAGTCATGATGATCGGGCAAGGCGAGCGCCTCGAACTTCAATCCAGCCGCGCTCAGCAGCGAAAAAAACCGCTGCGGATTGCCGATGCCGGCGGCGGCGGCAAGCCGCAAGGCCGGGTCCTGCAGGCTGGCCAGCGGCCGGGTCCGGCCCGGATCGCCAAGCTGCTCGGCCTGCTCGCCCACCAGCTGCATGCGGATGGCGGAAGCCGGCATGGAGGCCGGGATGGTTGCCGCATTCACCACGGTAAAGTCGCGGCGGCGGCTTGCCGGCTCGCGCAGCGGCCCGGCCGGCAGCAGCCAGCCGTTGCCGGCGCCGCGCGCATCGAACAGCACGATTTCGATGTCGCGCTGCAAGCGATAGTGCTGCAGACCGTCGTCCGACAGGATCAGGTTGACTTCAGGATGCGCCTGCAACAGCGCTTCGGCGGCAGCTACCCGGTTGCGGCCGACCACCACCGGGCATTGCGCGCGAGCGGCTATCAGCAAAGGCTCGTCGCCAACTTCGGCAGCCAGCG
>Ga0182005_1000159_pt1 | contig 47132 bp, 40 predicted proteins | sample Sormic07211103_1_FD_123021 | JGI IMG/M metagenome (GOLD analysis project Ga0182005, IMG submission 123021) | Rhizosphere microbial communities from Sorghum bicolor, Mead, Nebraska, USA - 072115-103_1 MetaG | ecosystem: Host-associated > Plants > Roots > Rhizosphere | place: USA: Nebraska...
CTATGTACCTGTTAAGAAGGCACGTTCGGGTCTGAATGCAGGAGAGGCTGTGGGTATAGCAAGTGCGCTGGCATCTATGGCATTGGTAATTGTTACCATTATTAATTCTACTAAATAAGGACAGAGTTACCTCATTCAAGTAAAGCATAAAAGTGCATGGAAGACCAAAAGAAAATTCTTGTTAAAGAACAGAACGAAATACCATTAAAGGATTTGGTATTGAAAATACAGGATTGGGGGAGATTTTTATTGAGCAGGTGGCTGGTGATCATGTTGTTTGGAATAACAGGTGCAGGTCTCGGATACGCGTTGTCTGTTTCAAGGGAGCCTGATTATGTTGGTGAATTGACCTTTGTGCTTGAAGATGGCAAATCAAGCACTTTAAGTGGGCTGGGGGGGCTGGCAAGTCAGTTTGGATTGGATCTGGGTGGCGGTTCGAGCGTTGGCGTATTTTCAGGTGATAATATATTAGAGTTTCTCAAGTCAAGGTTGATGGTAGAAAAGACCCTGCTATCAACAGTACAAGTAGGTAATAAGAAAACAAATCTTATCAGCCTTTATATTACCAGTTCAAAACTTAAATTTCCAAAGATACCACCTGCAAGGCTTGCAAAATTTTTTCCATTAGAGTATAACCGGGCTACATTTTCAAGAGAGGAAGATAGTGTGCTGGATGTTACTTATCAGACCATCATAAAGTCTAATCTTACTGTTGCTAAACCGGATAAAAAAACCGGATTCATTAACGTTAAGTGTATTTCGAAAAATGAATATTTTTCGAAGCTGTTTATTGAAACGCTGGTACGGGAGGCGACTGATTTTTATGTGCAGACAAAAACAAAACGTTCCAAAGTGAATGTAGATATGTTACAACAGAAGGCTGATTCGTTGGAAGCGTTGCTGAACAAGAGAACTTATTCGGCAGCTATGTCACAGGATATAAATCTGAATCCGGTAAGAAGAGTGGCGTCTGTAGGAACAGAGGTGATAAACAGAGATAAGATGATATTGCAGACGGTATATGGAGAAGTATTAAAAAACCTTGAATTGTCTAAGATGTCAATGGCGCAGGAAACGCCGGTTATCCAGATTATAGACGGTCCTATTCTGCCATTACAGAAACAGAAGCTGGGTAAATTAAAAGGGATAATAATGGGAGGCTTTATTGCAGCATTCCTTTGCATATTTGTGATATTCATCAGGAAGATATATAGAGACGTAATGAGTTAAGAATACTGCAATGGGGAATTGTTTTGTCTGCCTGGCGAGATATAATTTCTTCTCACTAATGCTTGAATGACCTGGACTGCTGACAAAAAAGACATGCCCGTTTATTAATTGTGTTTATGAACGACGTATCAATCATTATAGTAAGTTATAATACCCGGGATCTAACTGTTGACTGTATCAAATCTATCCACGAAACCGTTAGAGGTCTGCAATATGAAATCATCGTCGTTGACAATGCATCAACTGATGGTTCCGTCGAAGCCATAAAAGAACAGTTCAAAGAAGTTGTTGTGATCAGCAATGATAAGAACCTTGGGTTTGGCGCTGCAAATAACCTGGGTATTCAGGTATCGGATGCTAAGTATATATTTCTGCTGAACAGTGATACCCGTTTAATCAATGATGCGGTATCCTGTTTATATAAGTACGCTGAAAATGATCAGGGGAAAAGAGGCTTTTACGGATGTAATCTTTATGATAACGCGTTATCACCTCATTATAGTTACGGCAACTATCCCAGGATGCTTAGTCTGCTCTTTGATCTCGGATTGTCTAAGATATTCCGGAGTTATTATAACCGTAATATAAAGCTGGAAGTATGCAGGGAGCTTCAGCAGGTTGAAGAAGTGGATTATGTATGTGGTGCGGCAATGTTTAGTGAAAGAGACTTATTACTGCAGCTCGGAGGGTTTGATGAAACCTTTTTCCTCTATTTTGAAGAAACGGATCTTTGTTACAGAGCATGGAAGCTGGGATTAAAGAACAAGATTATACCTGATGCGAAGATCATTCATCTTGCGGGAAGAAGTTCGTCGGGACAGCCTGTACTTAGAAAGACCCTTATACGGGAAAAGAGCCGTTTGCATTTTTATTATAAACGATATGGTAGATTAGCTATGCCGTTTGTAAAAGCGCTGATAGCTGCCGGGTATTTAAAGGAATTTATGCTAAGAAGGGATCGTAATTCATTGAAGGTGATAAAAACAATTATAAATTGAAGAAAATATTATTTGTATTTGGTACGCGGCCGGAGGCAATAAAAATGGCTCCGTTGGTCAACGGTTTCAGGCAACATACAGGCCAGTTCCTTGTGAAAGTCTGTGTTACTGCTCAACACCGTGAAATGCTCGATCAGGTACTGAAGTTTTTTAACATTCAACCTGATTATGATCTGAACCTGATGCGTCCAAATCAGAATTTATATCAACTGACTTCGGATATTATTTTGAATCTTAAAGAAGTACTGGAAGATTTTGCCCCTGATCATATACTTGTTCATGGAGATACTACGACATCTACTGCTGCAGCTCTCGCCGGCTTCTATGCAGGTGCAAAGATTGGTCATGTGGAAGCTGGGTTGAGAACGTTTAACAAATTGTCTCCCTTTCCCGAAGAAATGAACAGACAGCTTACCAGTAAACTGGCTGACTACCATTTTGCACCCACTGCAAAAGCTGCTGAGAATCTTTATAAAGAAGGAATAAGTGAAAAGAATGTAGTTGTTACCGGTAATACCGTGATAGATGCATTATTACTTGCATCAGAAAATCTGGCAGACTACAGGGATATCGAGATCGCTCAGCTGGAACCGGTTGTTGATAACAGTAAAAAATTGATATTAGTAACAGGTCATAGAAGAGAGAATTTCGGTCAGGGTATTGAGAATATGTGTAATGCGCTGAAGAGACTTGCTGAACGAGGAGATGTACAAATAATATTTCCGGTGCATCTAAACCCTAATATCAGGGTCGCCGTCAATAAGATATTAAAAGATCAGCCTGATGTTCATCTTGTAGAGCCATTGGGATACCCTGCTTTTGTATGGTTGATGGCAAAATCCTATCTTATAATTACCGATAGTGGAGGTGTACAGGAAGAAGCTCCTAGTCTGGGTAAACCCGTTTTAGTAACAAGAAAGGATACCGAAAGACCTGAGGCATTGGCTACGGGTAGCGTATTTCTGGTGGGTACAGATAATGATCTCATCTGCCAGAAAGCAGCAATGCTACTGGATGACGAGGCATTGTACAGCAGGTTAAGCAAAGTAATTAATCCTTATGGAGATGGTAAGGCAACGGAAAGGATCATCGAACATTTTATCAATCTGAAATAATGGATACTGCAAAAATCAGGGTAGGTGTGGTGGGATACCAGTTTGGAAATCTGAGCAGAGGCGGCGCTGAAGTGCAGCTGGAAAAAACCGTGAAGTATCTGCAACGCAGGGGAGAGGTGGAGATAGAGATGATAGGTTATGAAACCCGCAATATCGAACGGTTTGATCTGATCCATTTTTTTAAATCTCAGGTTGAATATGCTGCACTTATCGATGTGTTGAGGCAGAAGAAGATACCTTATGTGTTGTCTACTGTTTATTATCCGCATAAAGTAACATACGAGATCCTGCGATTCCTGTATCTGAGAAAGGTGCTTCCTGCGAAGGTATATGATCAGCTATATTTTGCACATCTGTTCAGACTGTGGAGTAATGCTGCATATCTGTTTCCAAATACAGATGATGAAGCCGCTTTTTTAAGAAAGATTGGTGTCCGGAATAATATGGAAATTATTCATAACGGTCTTGATAGAGAGGAGATGACGCCGGCAACAGCTACACTTTTCTTTGAGCATTTCCCTTATCTAAAGGATATTGATTTTGTGCTCAACGTGGGCCGTATAGACAGGCGGAAGAATCAGAAGAAGCTGGTAGAGGCATGCATTTTATTAAAAAAACCTGTTGTATTGATTGGAGAGATAGCGGACGTGGATTATTTTAATGAAATTAAGTCGCTAGGTTATAGTCAATTATATCACCTGGGGCCAATATTTGACCGTCAGTTATTATTTAGTGCCTATAACGCCTGCGAGGTATTTTGCTTACCTTCTACACTGGAAACACCGGGGCTGGTTGCGCTCGAAGCTGCATATTACCATAAGCCGATAGTGATCACTGATAAGGGCGGTACGAGGTACTATTTTGGAGATGATGTTTATTATGTAAACTGGCGCGATACAAATGATATAAAGAACAAACTTGAAATGGCGATCACTGAAGGAAAAACAATAAAGGAGGTGAAACTTTTCTGGGATGTGATCGTAAATAAATACATAGAAATCTATCAACAGATAACACTTAAAAAAAACGCATGATTGACTAAGGTTTTTTAACACAATGACGATGAAACTACAACTTAACAGCGAAAAACTTCTTGTTAGCGTTACTATATTTTTTCTTTGGTTGGCATCTCCTGTGTTAACAATACCGGTAATTATTGCGCTTATCTATATACTGCCATCAAAACATATCAATTTAACGTTTGCCATGTTACTGATGGCAATGACGTTTGGTCTGCTGGCATCCACTACCCAGTCTATCGGAACAGATGAAACGGATGTTATGAGATATTACTGGGCCTTCGGACAACTTGTGCAGTCTGATTCGATCGAGTCTTTCTTATTTAGTTATATTGCAGACAGAGGTGAGATAAATGTCATCTTTCAAATAGTTAACCTGATACTTGCCAAAACCTTTCCTGAGCACGCCAGAATATTACCATTTTTTTGGACTTCCCTCACTTATTTCTTCGTGTTTCTCTCTGTCAAGGTTTTAACCAAAACGGAGGAGGGTTACGAAAGAAAAAACCTTGCGTATTGCTGTGCTGCAGCAGGACTTGGATTTGTATTCTTTTTTGAAACAACGGAGATAATCAAGCAGACTGCTGCATTCAGTATCATGGGATACGGTATCTGTCTGCAGCTGAGATCCAGAAAAGGTGCGATCCCATTGGCGATCGTTGCTATTCTGATTCACTTTTCTACGCTAATGTTACTGCCCGTTCTTTTTGTTTCAGGAAGAAAATATCTGAGTAATACTATTCTAATTGCAATGTTGATAGTGGGCGGCATAATGGCATTTTTAAATATTAACCAGATACTTTCTTTAATCATCGGAGTAGTAGCATCCGGTTCTACGTTAGCGCAGCGAGCGGATCTCTATACTGACTATGACGGATGGGACCCGGGAAGCCGCTTCTATCTCATACTGGCATTTTATGTGTTCCTCGTGCTCCTGCAGGCAATCATCTTCCTTATGGAGAGAAAACGCAACAAACAGTACTTTGTCGATCTTGACAAGATCATGTATGTCAATATCACTGCACTTTGTTTGCTGTTAGCCAACAGGGGGAATGTGCATAATTTTATCCGGTATACATTGACCTTTTTCCCTTTCTATCTTTTCTTGTTCTATGCTTATCTGAAACTGAGAATTCAATATACAGTCAGGGTATTTATCTGTGTACTGATCCCGGTATTTTTTACATTTTTCAATCTGTCATTAACATATTCATTAACACTGGCACAAAAAGATTATGCTAACTCATACATGGATAATTCAGTTTCAAGGATCGTGTTCTCCAATATTTATGACTATTTAATTTATGATGTCAAGTATGAATGACAAAAGAGGGAAATTATTATTTGTAACACCTAACCTGGGGGCAGATAATAAGTATTTTGGAGGGTATGTGGTATCAGAAAGAAATTATTCTGTACTTACGGAATTAACAGATGTTGATATAGAACCGCTGAAAGTATATAAGAAGGAACGTGGAATTGCGCAGATATGGAATCTGCTGAGTGTGTTAGCAAGAATGTTGTTTCTTTATAGCAGCGGATTATCCGGAAAACGGGTTAGGGAGATCCTCAGAACGCTTGAAAAGGGAGGATACGATACGGTGTTTGTAGACAACTCTTTATGCGGTAAATTAGTAAAGCGTATAAAGAAAGAATTTCCGGGTATCAGGGTGATCTCATTCTTTCATAACGTTGAGTTCAAATTTATTTATGCGGAATTCACTACCGGCCGGCTGGAGCAATTACCACGCTTAATTACAGCCTATGTCAATGAATCCCTGACTGCAAAATACAGTGATATATGTATTGCACTTACGAATAAAGAGAAAGAAATGATTCGTGAGGTGTATAAGCGGGATGCTGAGATGGTAATAGAGGTTTCTCTGAGAAGTAAAGATGTAAAGAATGATAATAGTCCATTTAATGCCGGACATCCAACCTATCTTTTTGTTGGCAGTCATTTTTTTGCAAATGCACAGGGCATTGAAACTTTTGTAAACGAAGTATTTGTTCACCTTCCAGGTGAGCTGCTCATAGTAGGAAAGGGAATGGAGAATCTGCAGGGGAAATTTACAAATGAGAATATCAGAATACTTGGTAGTGTGAATGATCTTGGTGAATACTATGCCAAAGCGGATATAGTTGTTACTCCCTTATATATAGGTGCAGGTATGAAAGTAAAAGTAGCTGAAGCCTTAATGTATGGAAAGTACATTTTCGGAACTTCTGTATCTTTTGAAGGGTATGAACTGGACTATAAGCAGGTGGGTGGATTATTTGATGAAAGTAAGGATATGGTGGCAGGTATCCGGCAGTTCCTGTCTGCTCCGCCTGCGGAGAAATATAACCAGTATGCGAGAAATGTATTTGAGGAGAAATACGCGAATGAAACTGCCGTTGTAAAATTTGCCTCAGTATTAAAAAATGGTGGTTAATGCAGTTGAATAACGAAAAGATATCCATCGTGTTTTTGTTCCCCAGTTTAAAGACCGGGGGCGGAAACCGAGTATTTATAGAACTGGCTAACAATCTGCCGGAAGATAAGTACGATGTAACAATTATCTGTCCGAGAAGTAAGGAGGAGAATGCATACATCATTGCAGAAAATATAGCTATAAAACAGGTTGGTGAACTTCCTTTAAACAACCGCATGAGAATAAGGAACATCTTAAAAACGCTTCGTGTTGTAAGGAAGGATTATAAAAATAGTCTGCTTATCATAAGTGATCCTATTATCTCACTTTTCATTGGTACCCTGATTCGTAAGAAGAACGTATATCGGTTTATACAGGCAAATGACTATACACTGTTTGATGATAGGTTTCTGATTAAGAACCTGTTAGCCTTAAAGGTATACAAGCGTTGGACGTTAGCCTCTTTTAAAGCCCGCATTCATTATATCTTTAATTCGGTATATTCTTATAAATGTTTTGAGAAAGTGTCAGGGCGTAGTTTCGAGCCGGATGTTGTACACCCGGGTATTGATCCCCTGAAGTTTAATATTGAAAGGCGAAGGCCGGCCATGGAGGGGCAGGGACTAACGCTTTCCCTCATAGCCCGTAAGCATCCGCTGAAAGGATTGAATGATTTTTTTGAAGCATGGAAGATAATGGATAATGAGGCAAAGGATAAAGTAACGAAAGTATTGTTGATCACGCATGATGATATTCTTGTGCCCGAAGATGATAAATTCAGTATCGTAAGTCCTCATAACGACTTGGAAATGAGTTCACTTTATCAGTCTTCCGACATATTCCTGTCATGTTCATGGGAAGAAGGTTTTGGGCTACCGGGCGTTGAGGCCATGGCTTGTGGCTGTTGTCTTGTAACCAGTGATTCGGGTGGGATCAATGAATATGCAGTAAATGGTAAGAACAGCCTGATATATCCACCCAGGGAAACGAGTATGTTGAAAGAGTGTCTGGAAAGGGTGATATTGGATGGGCAGTTGAGAAGGCAGTTCTCTATACAGGGAATGGCAGATGCTGCCGGGTTTACATGGAAAAATAGCGCAAAATTTTTTGAGTCGCTTATAGTTAGAGACATTAAGTATTAAATACACAAATGAAAGGACTGATCACTGTTAGCATCGTATTATATAACAATGAAGTAGAAGAAATTCTATCACTTGTTAATTCGCTTATAAAAACTGAACTTAATATCAGGGTTTATCTTATTGATAACTCGGCAACAGATATCTTACGTAAGTCGCTTGCATCCGTAAGTAACAAGGTTGAGTATATTCATCCCGGGGCCAACCTTGGATACGGGAAAGCCAATAACATTGCTATTCAACAGGCTATCAGTAATAAGGCTGTTTATCATCTTGTATTAAATCCTGACATCATTATCAATGAAGGGGTGCTTGAAAATATCAGCAATTATTTGAACAATCATCAGGATATAGGTGTGCTGATGCCTAAAGTCGTTTATGAAGATGGAACAATCCAGCGTTTGTGTAAATTATTACCAGGTCCATGGGACCTTATCGGGAGACGATTTTTTAAAGGAGGAAAAAATAGCAGGAGAAATGCCATTTATGAACTGAGTTTCTTTGACTACGCCTCCACCCTGAATGTTTCAAGCATATCCGGTTGTTTTATGTTCTTCAGAACAAGTGTGCTTGAGAAGATCGGAGGGTTTGATGACAGGTTTTTCATGTATCTCGAAGACTACGACTTGTCAAGAAGGGCCTCGAAGGTATCACGTGCTGTATTTTATCCTGAAGTACACGTTATTCACAAATACCGGAAGGAATCATATGTAAATAAGAAGTTATTGTGGATTCATATCCAGTCGGCCATCAAATATTTTAATAAATGGGGTTGGTTTTTAGACGCTGACAGAACAAAGATGAATAGAGAAGTGTTACAAGATTTAAAAAACAAGGGATATCAAATCTGAAAAGCATGAAAACTGCATTAATTACAGGGATTACCGGTCAGGATGGAGCTTATTTATCTGAACTGTTATTGTCAAAGAATTATGAAGTACACGGCATAAAACGCCGCTCTTCCTTGTTTAATACAAACAGGATTGATCACCTTTATCAGGACCCTCATGATGAAAAAGTAAATCTTAAACTGCACTACGGTGATCTCAGTGATTCAACAAATCTTATCCGAATTATACAGCAGGTACAGCCCGACGAAATATTTAACCTTGGGGCCATGAGCCACGTGCAGGTTAGCTTTGAAACCCCTGAATATACTGCTAATGCGGACGGTATTGGTACCCTGAGAATTCTTGAAGCTGTCCGTTTATTGGGATTGACACAGAAAACAAAAATATATCAGGCATCTACTTCTGAACTATATGGTCTTGTACAGGAAGTACCCCAGTCAGAAAGAACGCCTTTTTACCCCCGTTCCCCGTACGCAGTTGCCAAATTATATGCTTACTGGATTACTGTCAATTATCGGGAAGCTTACAATATGTTTGCATGCAATGGTATCCTCTTTAACCACGAAAGCCCACTGAGAGGGGAGACTTTTGTAACCCGTAAGATCACAAGAGGTGTAGCCAAGATTGCCCTTGGTATGCAAGACAAATTGTTCATGGGCAATCTGGATGCAAAACGTGACTGGGGGCATGCAAGAGACTATGTGGAAGCGATGTGGCTGATCCTGCAGCAAGATAAAGCAGAAGATTATGTGATTGCAACAGGGATCACTACTCCGGTAAGAGACTTTATTAAAATGGCTTTTGCTGAAGCAGGTATTGAACTTGAGTTCAAAGGTACAGGTGTTGACGAAAAAGCATATGTGAAGAGCAAGGCGGCAAATGTGACCGGTGTTGAGATTGGTCAGGAAGTAGTAGCGATCGATCCCCGTTATTTCCGTCCTACAGAAGTAGATCTGCTGATCGGTGATCCTACCAAATCTCAGCAGCAACTGGGCTGGAAACCAAAATATGATCTTGCTGCGCTGGTGAAAGAAATGGTGGAAGCTGACCTCGAACTGTTCAGACGGGAAAAGTTGTTGAAAGATGCAGGCTACAAAGTTGTAAATCAATTTGAATAGACTCCATGCAAACGACTGATAAAATATACGTGGCAGGCCACCGCGGAATGGTTGGCTCGGCCATTGTGAGAAGACTTGAAAAAGCGGGATTCCGTAATATTATCACCAGCACGTCAAAAGAGCTGGATTTGCGTGATCAGCAGGCTACCGCTAAATTTTTCGCAGAAGAGAAGCCCGACGTGGTATTTCTGGCTGCGGCTAAAGTGGGGGGAATTGTTGCCAATAATACCTACAGAGCACAGTTTATCTATGAAAATCTGATGATCCAGAATAATGTCATTCATAATGCCTATCTGGTGGGTGTTAAGAAGCTGATGTTCCTGGGATCTTCATGTATATACCCAAAACTGGCCCCACAGCCATTGAAAGAGGAGTACCTGCTTACCGGCCTGCTGGAACCCACAAATGAACCTTATGCTATTGCCAAAATAGCAGGTATCAAAATGTGTGATGCTTACAGGGCACAATACGGTTGTAATTTTATCTCTGTAATGCCCACAAACCTGTATGGGCCAAATGATAACTACGATCTGAATACCTCACATGTATTGCCTGCATTACTGCGCAAATTCCATGAAGCAAAGATCAATAATACACCAGAAGTTGTGATCTGGGGCACAGGCACACCGCTACGTGAGTTCCTGCATGCAGACGATATGGCTGATGCATGCCTCTATGTAATGGAGCATTTTAATGAAGAAGGACTTGTAAATATCGGTACCGGTGTGGATATTAGTATTGGAGATCTGGCGCTTATGATAAAGAAAATTGTTGGTTATGAAGGCTCATTGACTTTTGATGCCAGCAAGCCGGATGGTACTCCACGGAAACTGATGGATGTAAGTAAACTGACCGGATTAGGTTGGAAGGCCAGCATACCATTGGAGGAGGGCATCCGTTCAGTATACGGGCAGGTAAAAAATACTCATTGGAAAAATTAGTTATGAATAACCACAATTACGTTTTTATCATGGCTGGGGGCGTCGGAAGTCGCTTCTGGCCTAAGAGCAGAAATAATTATCCTAAACAGTTCATCGACATCCTGGGTATAGGTAAGTCGTTGTTGCAGTTGACCTACGAACGCTTTAATAAGATTATACCATCTGAGAATATTTACGTAGTAACTAATACTGCTTATAAAGGACTCATCCAGGAACAGTTACCACAAGTTGCAGCTGACAATATCCTCTGTGAACCTTCCCGGAACAACACAGCACCAGGTATTGCATATGCTGCGTTTAAAATTCAGGCAAAGGATCCAATTGCCTCTATGGTTATCGCTCCTTCTGATCACTTTATTCTCAGAGAGGAAATTTTCCTCAATAAAATACAGCAGGCATTGAATGTTGTTGCTGAGCAGGATATACTTTTAACCCTTGGTATTACACCTACCAGACCAGATACCGGTTACGGTTATATCAAGTTTGCAGAGAATGGAACGGGCGATATTCACAAGGTGGTTAAGTTCACCGAAAAACCAGTGCTGGCCAAAGCGCTTGAGTTTTTAAACAGTGGCGATTATGTATGGAATGCAGGTATATTCATATGGAAAGCGCAATCCATACTGAATGCTATTCAACAGCTCACGCCCGAATTGCATGACCTGTTCAGTAAAGGTACTGGTGTATATAATACTCCACGGGAGCAGGGTTTCATTGATCAGTATTATCCACAATCACCCAATATTTCCATTGACTATGCAGTGATGGAGAAGGCAGAAAATGTATATACGATGCCTGTAGAGTTTGGATGGAGTGACCTGGGCACATGGGCTTCCCTTTTCATGGTAGCTGACAAACAGGATGAAAGCAATAATGTATTTTCAGGTGGTGAAGGGCAGTTGGAAGAAACCTCCGATTGTATCATTCATATCCCGAAAGATAAGCTGGCTGTAATTCGTGGTCTGAAAGACTTCATTGTTGTAGATGATGGAAATGTATTGCTGATTTACCCTAAAACAGCAGAACAGGAAATTAAACGTGTTACAGAACAATTAAGGATACAGAATAAGATCAGCCATTTATAATGGTGTTTTAATTTACGTTGGTCCGGTTTTCCTGTAAAAGGAGATATATTTGTGTCTGGCAAGCTAATTCTTTTCTATGTTCAAATCATGTTTTACCTCATCAGTAGTGATGCTATGCTGCACATTAGCGGCGTCTGTTTCTGCGCAGGCACAAAGTATAGGTCGGCAGTATTCACTCGGTTTTTATCAAAACTCAGCAGATAGTCTGGGATACCATTCTTCCCAGAGAGACTATAGCCTGGAACCCTCGTTTGACCTTCCCAAAGGAGATACAACCCGCAAGCAAAGCTGGTTGTATCGTAAACTCTTCAGGGAACACCTGTTGGAAATAAAGGAAGACGACTATACTTTTTATGCAAGCATCCTTCCGGATTTTCAGGTAGGACATAGCAGTGTAAACGGTACAACATGGTTGAATACCCGTGGTGTAATAGCCGGTGGTACGATTGGAAAGAACCTTACATTTAGAACTGAGTTCTATGAGAATCAGGGAAAATTTGCATCTTATATTGATGAGTATGGCCGGGCAAATAAGATTGTACCCGGTCAGGGTGAGTGGAAAGCTTTTAATACAAATGCATTCGACTTCGCCTATTCCTCGGCACTGATAAATTACAAAGCGGGTCGTCACTTTGATTTCCAGCTGGGTTACGACAAAAACTTTATAGGCGATGGCTATCGTTCTATGTTGTTGTCTGATGCTTCTTTCAATTATCCGTTCCTGAAAATAATTGCAAACCTGGGTCGTGTACAATATACGACGATGTGGGCGCAGTTCGTAGATATGAAATATCCCAAAGCTTCTTATGACAATGGTTATAGGAAGAAGTGGGGCGTATTCAACTACCTGGACTGGAATGTAAGCAAGAAGTTTTCCGTTGGATTGTTTGAGGCTGTGATCTGGCAGGACTCTGACTCTACAGGAAAGAGAGGTTTTGATGTAAGTTATCTGAACCCCATCGTATTCCTTCGCCCCGTTGAGTTCTCAGTAGGTTCTCCTGACAATGCGCTGCTGGGTTTTAACCTGAAGTATGCGCCTTCTGTGAACACTACTATATATGGTCAGTTCATTCTGGATGAATTCGTACTAAAGGAAATGACGAGTGGTAGAGGCTGGTGGGCCAATAAGTATGGAGGTCAGCTGGGTATCCGTTCCAACAATATGTTCAAGGTGCATAACCTGAATGGATTGAGTGAGGTGAATGCAGCCCGTCCATATACTTATTCGCAGCGTACTACCCTCAATAATTATGGTCATTACAATCAGCCATTGGCACATCCGTTGGGAGCCAACTTTGTGGAGTGGGTCAATATTGCAGATTACAGGTACAAGCGTTTCTTCCTGCGTGGGCAAATTACCTATGCAAAGTATGGTTTAGATTCCTCAGGGATCAATTATGGGAAGAACATTTTTGAATCCTATAATACCCGTGCAGAAAACTTTGGAAACCACATCGGTCAGGGTCTGAAAACAACGCTCACGAATGTACAGGGTACAGTGGCTTATCTGCTGAATCCTAAATACAACCTGCGACTGGAAGCTTCTGTTACTGCCCGCCAGGAAAAGAACTATCAATATACAAAGAATGAACTGATCTTTAATTTTGGTTTGAGAGCCAGCTTCAGACAGCTTTACTATGATTTCTAATCTTTACAGCAATATCTTTATGACCCCGGGCCGACCGCCCGGGGTTTTTTTATAACTTCGCCCCATGCATTATGTTACAGTAGAAGGACTCACTAAGTCCTACGGCGCAGGCCCCTTGTTTAAAGAAATTTCTTTCCATATCGAAGAAGGTGATAAAATCGCCCTGGTGGCGCTGAACGGTACCGGAAAATCCACCCTTCTCCGCATCCTGTGCGGTCAGGAAACCCCGGATGCCGGTACAGTATGGATTCACAAGGATGTAACAGTAGTAATGCTGGAACAGCAAAATAACTTCAACCCCGGAGAAACCATCTCCCGCCACATTTTCTCACAGGGACACCCCGTACTTACCGCTATCAGGGATTATGAAATGCTCACCGAAGAAGGAGAGGAGCCGGATCTGGATAAGCTCACAAAAGCAATAGAACGCATGGATGAGCTGAATGCCTGGCATTTCGACTCCAAGGTAAAGCAGATCCTCGGTAAGCTGAATATCCATCACATGGAACAGCTGATGGGCAGCTTGTCCGGTGGACAGGTGAAAAGAGTAGCGCTGGCCAAGGTACTCATCGACATCGGGTTTGAACACAGGCATACCCTGCTCATCATGGATGAACCGACGAACCACCTGGATGTAAGCATGATTGAATGGCTGGAAAACTACCTGGATCAGGAAAAAGTGACCCTGCTGCTCGTAACGCACGACCGGTACTTCCTGGATAGCGTATGTAACGAAATTATGGAACTGGATCAGCAACAGCTGTTCGTATATAAAGGCGATTACGAGAACTATCTAGAAAAGAAAGCCACCCGCGAAGAAATGGCCAAATCCAGTGTGGAAAAGGCCCGCAATGTATTCCGCAAAGAGCTGGAATGGATGCGCAAGCAACCCAAAGCCCGTACTACCAAGTCTAAATCACGTATTGATGCTTTTACCGAAGTAAAGGAAAAAGCCAGCGTAAGACTGGAAAAACAACAGCTGGAACTGAATGTGAAAATGACCCGTCTGGGGGGCAAGATCATCGAAATGAAAAAGGTGTACAAGGCTTACGGCGATCTGCAGATCCTGAAAGGCTTTGACTATACTTTTAAGAGGGGAGAACGCGTAGGTGTGGTAGGAAAGAATGGTGTGGGGAAATCCACATTCCTCAACATGTTGCTGGGACTGGAACAACCTGATTCCGGAAAGATCAATACCGGTGAAACAATTGTATTCGGCAACTACGATCAGCGTGGCCTGGTTATCAAAGAAGATATGCGGGTGATTGAATTTGTGAAGAACATTGCCGAAAACTTCCCGCTGGCAGATGGTACCAAGGTGAGTGCCGCCCAGTTCCTACAGTTATTCCTGTTCCCACCAGAAAAGCAGTATACCTACATCTCCAAGCTGAGTGGTGGAGAAAAGAGACGTTTACACTTATTGAGCATACTCTTCCGCAATCCGAACTTCCTGGTACTGGATGAGCCTACGAATGACCTGGACCTGCCTACTCTGAGCATCCTGGAAGATTTCCTGCTGGATTTCCAGGGTTGTCTGATCATCGTGAGCCACGACCGTTACTTTATGGATAAACTGGTAGATCACCTGTTTGTATTTGAAGGACAGGGTGTGGTAAGTGACTTCCCGGGCAACTATACCCAGTATCGTGAGTGGGAAAAGGATAAGCCTGAGCGTGAAAAAGAAGAACAAAAACAGGTGGTTGCTGCTGCCCCGGTAGTGGAAGTGACACCTCCTGCAGAGAAAGGCCGCAAGATGTCTTTCAAGGAAAAGCGTGAGCTGGAATTGTTGGAAAAGGAAATTGCTGATCTGGAAAAAGAGAAAGAAACACTGGATGCAAAAATGGCGGCAGGGGATATTCCTTATGCAGAACTGGAGCCGATGGCACGCCGAGTTGGTGAAGTGATTGCCCTGTTGGATGAAAAGGGCATGCGCTGGTTAGAATTGAGTGAATTAAGTTAATAAAAAAAAGGGCTGACTATCCGAGGTCAGCCCTTTCTTATAAGCCTGAATTAATCTTTCTTGTCTCTGATTTCGGATGGTTTCAGATAAACCTTTTTACCCTTCTCGTCTACATAGTATTTCTTGTCTTTTTTATCGATATAGACTGTCTGGCCGCCAGGACCCTCTTTACCTTTATAGGTCTTGTCCGTTACCTTGCTGGCGCCTTTTACAGCGATAGAAGCAGTCTTGTTACCTACTTTCTTAGCGGTACTATCTATACCCTGCGCCATACCTGCATGGCTGGAGAGCAAAGCTGCAGCAGTAATGGTCACAGCCACTATACCTGCACGTATTGTTTTTGGTTTCATAACATCAGATTTTTTGTACTGTAGAATGTCCAATTATGGTGCCAGTACATAAGCTGCTGAGCTGGGCTATTACATATTAGGTTGGTAGCTGGTATCCATTGCATTCCCCAAAGAATCACCAGAATTACCCCTGCAGGAGATTACAGCCGGCTTACCTAAAATAAAAGTGATCAACCACCATTTTCACGAATGACATATTTACAATACATTTGTTTTACATCATCAAAAAAATAAAATTAATATGGCTAAGTTACCCAAGTTTATGATCGCAGACGATCCAGTGACGGATCCTGATAACGAATATATCTTCCATACAGAGCAACCTCGTTTCTTCGCTAAGCGTGTGGAAGAAGATGAAGAAAGCGCATACATCGATATCGTTTACGAGATTGACAATGTAGAAGAATTCTTCAAGAACGATCCGGCTAAAAAAGAAGAACTGCTGGATGAACTGGAAACCTGGTATTACGCTTATCTGGAATGGTTGGATGAAGATGAATTTGGTGATGAAGATGACGAAGAATAGCCTGCAATAACTTATCAGGATAAAAAGCCCGCAATGCAAATTGCGGGCTTTTCTATTTACTATTTAACTAGATAGTAAACAGGTTTTTCTATGCAAGGGGCTTAATTTTAGACAAAGATAAAAAGTTTTGAAACCATGGAATACAGACAATTAGGAGGATCAGGATTAAGAGTACCCGTATTGAGTTTTGGGACAGCAACCTTCGGTGGTGGCAACGAATTTTTTAAAGCATGGGGTAGTACGCAGGTTGAAGAAGCGCGCCGCCTGGTAGATATCTGTTTAGAAGCAGGCGTCAATTTTTTTGATACTGCCAATGTATATTCAGCAGGTGCGTCAGAAGAGATCCTGGGCAAGGCGCTGAAAGGATTGCGTGACCAGGTGCTGATCTCTACCAAGGCAACTTTCCCACTAGGAAACGGAGTAAATGATTACGGTTCTTCCCGTTTTAATCTGATCAAGAGTGCAGAAGCTAGTCTGAAGAGACTTGGCACCGATTATATCGACGTATATCACCTGCATGGCTTTGACGCAAATACACCGGTAGAAGAGACGTTGAATGCACTGAATACGCTGGTACAGAGTGGCAAGGTGCGTTACATTGCATGTTCGAACTTCTCCGGCTGGCACCTGATGAAGTCACTGTCCATCTCAGAACGATATGGTTGGTCTAAGTACATCGCTCATCAGGCATATTATTCACTGTTGAACAGGGATTTTGAATGGGAACTGATGCCTCTGGGCATCGACCAGCATGTAGGTACTATTGTATGGAGCCCGCTGGCTGCTGGCAGGCTAAGTGGCAAATACCGCCGCAATCAGCCAGCGCCTGCCGACGCAAGGGTAGCACAGGGAGGTAGTCCTATTCCTGCATCTGCCATCACCGATGACGTATTTTACAACATCATCGATGAGCTGGAAGCCATCGCCAAAGAAGTGGAGAAGACCGTAGCACAGGTGGCTATCAACTGGCTGCTGCAACGGCCTACTGTTTCCAACATCATCATCGGCGCAAGGAATGAAGAGCAGCTGAAACAGAACTTTGGCGCAGTAGGCTGGAACCTGACCCTGGATCAGGTGAAGCGGCTGGATAAAGTGAGTGAGGTGCCTCCGGTATATCCGTACTGGCATCAACGGGACTTCCCGATGCTAAATGCGGCACCGGAATTATACTAATGCTTCAAACAGAAGAGAGTAAAAAAAGGATGCCTGGTTCCATCAGGTACGCTATAAAAGAGCCTGTATCAATAGAAAGATACAGGCTCTTTTTTTTGTGCCCCTTTGACGATACGCGGATTTTTGTATTTTTATCCGGGTTACGAACACAATTGATTTTCATGGATGCGGCAGCTACCAGTTTCAACCAAAACATGACAAGGCCACCATTAGACATTGCCTTCTTTCAGCGCATCGCATCCGGTGATCAGACTGCATTTGCATTACTGGTCTCCCACTACCATAAGAGTGTATATTCCGTGGCATATCGGCTTACCAGGTCAGTGCCCCTGTCGGAAGAGATTGTACAGGATGTATTCCTGAAGATCTGGTTGAAAAGAGAAATGCTGGTTGAGATCGGCAACTTCCCCGGTTTCCTGCATACCGTTTCTACCAACATGATCTACAGCGCTCTCCGCCAGCAACAACGGGATGTACTGAGCATCAGTGATACAGACCTGGATGAACGCTCACCGGCCGTGAATGCTACTGAAGAAGTGGTACAGGACAGAGAATATGAAAGCTTGCTCGAAAAAGCAATCCGCCGCTTACCAGAGCGGCAGCAGCAGACCTATATCCTCATCAAAAAGGAAGGAATGAAGAGAGAGGCCGCGGCGGCAGCTATGAACATCTCCCCCGAAACAGTGAAATCCAACCTGGAACAGGCTATGAAAAACATACGGGCTTTCTGTATGGCCAACCTGGACCTTATGATGATCATCATCTGGCTGGGCAGGTAAAAAATATTTTTTACCCTATACCCCCAAGCCTGTTTTTTACGCGTCAATAATAGTAATGGATGCATTAAATCGTTTGGAAGAGTTATTTAATCGCTGTATGAGTGAGCAGGCTACCGAAGCAGAGGTAGCTGAGCTAACCCGCTTAATGCAGCAACCTGAGAACGAGGAAAAAGCCAGACAGTTAATAGAACAGGCCCACGAGACAGCCCCCGGCATGGAGCTGCCTATGAGCACCATTGCCGCCATTACCACCGCTATCTTCCAGGCAGAAGAAAGGAAACAACTGGTGGTGATGGAAAAGAAGAGCCATTACCGCTGGATCCGTTATGCAGCAGCAGTTGTAATTATCATCGCTGCCAGTCAGAGCGGGCAAATCTGGAATTCTTTCAAAAGTAAGCAGGTCGCTAAGACGCAAGTAGTACACGATATTATGCCCGGCGGTGACAAAGCCATCCTGACACTGGCAGATGGATCGACCGTCGTGCTGGATAGTATGGGCAACCAACAGATCGCAAAACAAGGCGGTACCTCCATTGTCAAAGCAGCAGGAGGGAAGCTTACCTATAATGTAGCAAATAACAGTAACGAAGTTTTATATAATAAGATCACCACACCACGTGGAGGCCAGTTCCAGATAACACTGCCGGATGGTACGCAGGTATGGCTCAATGCCTTGTCATCACTGCGATTCCCGACCGTGTTCAATGGCAGCAACAGGACAGTGGAACTAACAGGAGAAGCCTACTTTGAAGTACAGCAGCATGCAAATAAACCTTTCATGGTAAAAGTAGCTGGCATGCAGATAGATGTACTGGGCACCAGTTTCGATGTCATGGCTTACCCGGATGAAAAACAAATTCAAACCACATTAATTGAAGGCGCAGTGAAGGTCTCTACCCAGGGACAAGTCAAAGTACTGCAGCCGGGACAACAATCACAGTTAGAAAAAGATGGTAAGCTCAATGTGTTAGCCACCACGGACGTTGAGAGCGTTATCGCATGGAAAAATGGATATTTTAAATTCAATCAGGCAGATTTACAAACCGTCATGCGCCAACTGGCCCGCTGGTATGATGTAGATGTTAGTTTCGATGGTCCTATACCTGATTTTCGTTTTGTTGGGGAGCTTAAAAGAAAAGCTAGTTTATCAACCAATTTGAAGATCCTGAGTTATAGTCAGGTCAATTTTAAGATGGAGGGCAATACCATCACAGTAACACCATAGCGTAGCGTCTATATCTATTTAATAATCTAACCAAAAACTAAATCATCATTATGAGCAGTAATCAAATGAATCATTAAACTATTGTCTAAACTACTGAAGGCTTTACATAAGTAAGCCGGGATCGCTGCAACAATCCCGGCAGTAGTCTGGTCTGGCTATAAGCATATAGCCATCATGAAGAACTATTTCATTTCGTAACCAAAACCTACTCAAGGTATGAATTTATCCATGCACGGCAAAGCCTGGCCTGGCAGCCGTTTTCTGTCCTCAAAAATCTTTTTGATCATGCGCCTTGCTACTTATTTAATATTAGCTTGCTGCCTACAGATCCATGCAAAAGGCTTTTCACAGAAGGTTACCTATTCCGGCAGGAATGTGGCCTTGTCCAGTGTGTTAAGCTCTATAAAGGATCAAACCGGTTTCCTTTTTTGGTACGATGCCCGCTTGCTTGACAATGCGAGGCCAGTGAACATCTCTATTAAAGATGCATCTATCGAAGAGGCGATGAACATGTGCCTCAGAGATCAGCCCATCATTTACAAAATTGAAGAAAATACAATCGTGCTAAGCCCTAAAAGGCTTATCTCTCCTGCACTGGCTCCCCGTCAGGTGATTACAGGGGTGGTTAGAGATGAAAAAGGCAGCCCTCTCCCCGGCGTTTCTGTGCGTATCAAAGGCGCGCAGAAAGGAACTTCAACCAAAGCAGATGGTAGCTTCGAGCTGGATGGTCCGGCTGGTGCTACCCTCGTATTTTCTTTTATTGGTATGGAGCAGAAAGAGGTGGTTGCAAGTTCCGACGAACCACTCAAAGTAGTGCTGCTGGCTAAAACCGGGGCACTGGGTGAAGTCGTTATTACCGGGTTTGGGGAAGCCCGTAACAAAAGTGCATTGGGTTATGCTGTAGCTACTGTAGGTGGTGCAGACATCCTGAAAGCAACCCCTATCAACCCGATCGCAGCCCTGCAGGGCATGGTACCCGGCTTACAGGTACAATCAGGTATCGGTGGCCCGCAAGGTACTACCCGCTTCCTGATCAGAGGTAGCGCATCACTGGATCCATACGGCAACCAGCCACTTGTAGTGGTAGATGATATTATCATGGACCAGGACGTAATCATGCCGAACAAAGGCAGCGATCAGGATATGGGGAACATCCTGAAAGACATCAACCCTGACGATATTGAATCTATCAGCGTACTGAAAGGTGGTGCGGTAACAGCATTGTATGGCAGCCGCGCTGCCAATGGTGTAATCCTCATCAAAACGAAGAAAGGATTCAAACAGAAAGGCCTGGGCGTGAACGTAAGTGCAGACATGTACACCGCTACGCCTTATAAAACTGTAGACTTCCAGAACCAATTCGGTTCAGGTTATGGCCTGAACGACTTCTCTAAAGATGCAAACGGTAATCTGAAGGTCAACCCTGATACATATGGTTACAACTTTGGGCCTGAAATGACCGGCCAGACTGTAATTGACGTAACTGGCAAAACGATTCAGAACAACCCTCGCCCTCACAATATCCTGGATGCATTCCGCACCGGTATCACCAGGAACTTCAACGTTGGTTTGTCTAATGGTAATGACCTGGGTACCTACCGTTTGTCTTATTCCAACCTGTACTCTGAAGGTGTTACACCTAACAACGACATGAGTCGTAATAACCTCGCCTTCCGCGGTACTACCAAGATTGCGAATGTACTGATTGTAGATGCAAACGTTACTTATGTACAGAGCACAGCTGTAAACCCGGCAAACGTAGGCGCTAATTACGGTACCATGAAGAATTTCGTATACGGTGGTACCCGTAACTACGATACCAAATACTGGATGTCAAATTACATCGACCAGGCAAATGGAGGTGTTAATCAAAGTGACCCAAGTGGTATGACTTCCTATGTATGGTTCCCACTGCTGGAAAATAAAATGACCCAGACTGAAAACAACTTCAGAGGTAGCATCGACCTGAAAGCAGACCTGACCACTCACCTCAGATGGCAGGGTTTAGCCAGTGTAAACTATATCGGTACCAACTGGGATAATAAAGAAAGAGGGCAGGATGCCGGTTTCGGTAACCCTAAATACCATGTAAGCAATACAAACAAAACCATTGAACGTTACCAGTCCAGCCTCGTTTATACCAACGACCTGACTCCTTTCTTCAGCCTCATGGTGCAAGCTGGTGGTGAGGTAAACAGAGGTGTACAGCAAAGTATGTCTGCAGCAATGGAAAGCTATATTCTGCCAGATGTATATCGCTTGTCCAACTCCAAAGGGATTGCTACTGTAACCGAAACTGCACCTAATAAATATCAATCCAGCTCGGCTTTTGCACAGGCACAACTGGGTTACAAACAATTTCTTTACTTAAACCTGTATGGAAGAAATGACTGGAACTCTACTCTCGTATACAACGACGGCCATGGTAACTATTCCTACTTCTATCCTGGTGCCGACGTTTCCTGGATCTTCACAGATAATTTCAAACTGCCGGCAGCATTTGACTATGGTAAGCTGCGTGCATCATTTGCCAGCGTAGGTGGTGGTACTACCAACTATACTGCCAATACCGGCGCTTACACTGCAAATAGTTCTTACAATGGTGTGGCCAGCTATAGCTATAGCTCCAATACATTGCCGAACCAGGCATTGCTGCCAACCCGCTCACATAAGTTTGAATCCGGTATAGAATTGAAATTCTTAAAGAACAGGCTGGGTGCAGATATCACGTTCTATAATCAGGATAGTAAAGCACAGATCATTAGTTTCTCTTCACCCATCGAATCTGGTGTAAGTGCTACGCTGATCAATGGTGGTAAAGTGCGTAACCGTGGTTGGGAAATTCGCCTGAATGCTACACCTATCAAGACGAAGAACTTCTCATGGGATACTTACTTCAACTACACCCGCAACAGAAACAAGGTACTGAGCCTGCCTTACGGCCTGGATTATGTATCACTCGGTAACGGAGATGGTTTCAGCGTAATTGCAAAGAAAGGTGGTGACTATGGAACTATTATCGCTAACTACGGTTATGCATCCTACAACAGCCCTGATGGTAAGCACAGCGAAAACAATGGTAAGAGAGTACTCTCCATGTCAAGTGCAAAAGGTTCTTCTGTTTACGTAAGAGCACAGAACTATAACGATGGTGTCAACAAGTCGCCTGCAGTCGGAAACATCACGCCTGACTTCCTGGGTAACTGGCGCAACAACTTTAACTACAAGCAATGGCAGTTAGGCTTTGTACTGGATAGCAAATTCGGTGGCAAAGTATACTCTTTCACACATGATCTGGGTAGCTGGCTGGGTAGCATGAAGAGCACCATTCCTTACAGAAATACTAAACTGGGTGGTCTGAAATTCACAAACGCTTCAGGCGTGGAAATGGAAACCGGTATGATCATCGACGGTGTGTACAGAGATGGTACCGTTGTTACCGGGCTGGATGGCAATTCTCACGATCTGTCTGGTATGACTATGAAAGATGCATATGATAAAGGTTGGATCAATCCAACCAATTCATTCGCTTACTACCAGAATACCCATAGCTGGGGCAATGGTATCCGCGAAGCGTCCATGTTCACCTCTTCATGGGTATCCCTGCAACAGGTTAGCCTCACTTACGATATGCCAAACAAAGTGGCAGCAAAACTGAAACTGAATGGCCTGCGCTTCTCTGTAATAGGTAACAACATTATGTACCTGTACAATAGTGCCAAAGACCACGTGAATCCTGATAACCTGAACAGCAGCGGATCTGATGCATTCCAGGAAGTATCTGCAATGCCATATATCCGTAACATCGGCTTCCAGATCTGGGGCAGCTTCTAAGGTGTGATTTGTTTAATCAGAAAACTAGTAAAAGATGAATCGTATTAAATATATATTCCTGCTGCTCGTGATTCCTACCTTCATGATCAGTTGCAGCCGAGAGAAATTTGCTGAAATGAATACAGACCCGGATGATGTATTGACTGTAAATCCTGAACTGGAATTTACAGCTGCATTGACGGCCATTAATAGTTCGGATTTCGAATACTACTACGATCACAACAGAGCCATGTACTACTGGACACAAACTTTTGTGCCCATGAATGGGGCTTCTGCTACAGTATACGAAGGTAGTGGTAACCTTAATCAGCGTTACAGCAACTTCTATAATCACGTAGGTAACCAGCTGAAAGATGTTCAGCAGCTGATTGAGAAAAAAACAGGCAGCGATCGTGAAAAATATACTTACCTGTATGCCATCACATACATCCCCATGGCGTATTATGCCAGTTATGTGTCCGATGTACAGGGTAGCATTGCCTATACCGAAGCTTTTCTGGCAAGGTATACCGGACTGCTCACACCTAAATATGACGCGCAGGAAGTATTGTTCGACACCCTGCAGGCGCAACTGAAAAGAAGTGTAGCTATCCTGAAAACAAATCCTACCGTATCACAGGTCAATCTGAATAGCCAGGACGTTTACTATGGTGGTAATATCAGCTACTGGATCAAGGCAGCAAATAGCCTTCGTTTACGACTCGCCATGCGCCTGGTGAACAGGGATGCTGCAAAAATGAAATCACTGGTGGAAGAAATCCTGGCAGATGATGGCGGTTTGATCAGCTCTAATAATGAAAACTGGCAACTGGAAGGTGCCATCACCTATGCAAAGGGTGGTAACTACAATCCTGAAAGTAATGGAAATGTATCTGGTGCCAGGAACTACGTTGATTTCCTGGTAAATACTGCCGATCCACGGGTCAGAATTTTCTTCCAGCAGTCCTTTACCAAAGATGAATTTGACTCCGCAAAAGCACAAAAGGTAATTCCAGACTCCCTGACATGGGATGGAAAACAGTTCCGGGGCCAGTTCGCTAATCCAGCTATGTCCACAGTTGCCAATGTGAATTACTATTATTCTGACCTGAAGTTCAGTTATAAGGGTGCAGCCGTCACGAAGAGATGGGTGTCTGAAATCCAGGATTCACTATTTTACAATCCGACCGGCCAGCATCAGATTACATTCCCTATCATTACATATGCTGATGTATGCTTTATGCGTGCAGAACTGTCTGCGAGAGGGGTGACAAATGAAGATGCACAGAGCTTGTATTATGCAGGTATCGAAGCGTCGATCAGTGCATACGACAGAATGGGGAATATAGGAGGTGTCGCAGGTTACAAGGCTGTGTCGGCAGATGAAATAGCTGCATACAAAGCCAAAACCGGTGTAAAGTACGATGCCGCCAATGCGCTGGAACAGATTTGTGTACAAGCGTATATCAACAGCTTCAAAAACCAGAACGAAGCATGGGCTACCATCAAGCGTACCGGCTTCCCTTCCAAAACAGGTAATATCCTGCAACGCGAAGCGGTGGTGGTAGACAGCGATGAAAAGGAGATGCCAAGACGCTTTGCGGTTAGTTATCCTGCTGTATCTGACCTGAACTATGCAAACAGGCTGGCAGCTATTGAAGAAATGGTGAAAGTGAGTGGATTCAGTACCCCTGATGATATCAAGGGTAGAGTATGGTGGGATACTGCTTATTAATCTAATTATATGAGGGCACTGGTATTACTGTTATTGATCTGCAATTTTGCCACTGCGCAGGATGTGCGTCGTTATCATACACCGATGGTAGCCATCGTATGGTTATCGCCGGAGTGCCCTCTATGCAGAAATTATACAAAACCATTGAATGAACTCAGCCAGAAATACGCCGGCAGCCTGACGGTTGTCGGCGTATTCCCTGGTCACTGGTACACGCAACAGGATTACGCCACATTCCAACAGAAGTATAAGGTCTTTTTTCCATTGTTAACCGATCAAAATAATAAATTAGGGAAACAATATCATGCCACGGTGACACCGGAAGTATGCCTGCTCGATAGCCACCGTAAAGTAGTTTACCAGGGAGCGATCGACGACTGGGCCACCCGCCTGGGGCAGACTAAAACCAGTGCCACTGAGCATTATCTGGAAGACGCCATTATCAATACCCTGGCCGGCAAGGCAGTGAATCCCGCTGCTACCAAACCGGTTGGTTGTTACATTAACGATAACTGATGAGAGCATTATTTTTATTGATGGTGATATTACTGCCTGCACACTTTTTGCTGGCACAGACTTATGCAGATGTACAGCCTGTGATAGCAGCAAGGTGTGTGGGTTGTCACCATACCGGTGGGTCAGCTCCATTTTCACTCGCTACCTACGAAGAGGTGAAGAGACGCACCTCGTTTATCAAAGAAGTCATCAATACAGGTTATATGCCGCCTTTCAAGGCAGATGTGCACTATAGAGATTATGCCAATAACCGTATACTTACTCCCGAAGAAAAGAAAGTCATCCTGGACTGGATCGGCAACAATGCCCCCAAAGGGAAACCTGCCGTTGCCACAAAATCAATTCCCGTCGATACCACTGCCCCTGATCTGATCCTGAAAGCCGATAAAGCGTATACCGTAAAAGGCGACAACCAGGAACGGTTTGTTGTATTTAAAGTCCCTTTTGAACTAAAAGATACCGCCAATATCGAGCGGCTGGAGTTATACACCAATAACAAGAAAGTCATTCACCATATAAATTATGGTTTCTATGCCGTGCAGGATGCCGGCAAAGACATTGATATCGCCCCCTCCTTTGTAGAAGCCGATACTGATACAGCAGGCCTTGAAGTAAAGCGTTACGGTCCCCTGAAGCGGAATATGGTGTACTATTCCGGTTGGATACCGGGTACTACCGAAGAGTTTTATCCCAAACAGTTTGGTTGGGTCCTGCCCAAAAGAGGTGTCGTGCTGTTGACGGTACACTATGCCGCCGTGGCTGCCGATGAAGTGTCGACCGTAGGGGTAAAGTTATTTTATAAGAAAGGGCCCGTACAGCGTAAAGTCCAGATCATCAGCCTGGGATCTGGAGGAATTGCAGAAAGAGACATACAACCCCGGTTTGTCATATTCCCGAATCAGGTGAGCACATTTACCCTGAAGGTGAGAACACAGGAAACGCAATCCATCATGTACGTATGGCCACATATGCACCTGCTGGGAAAAGAATTTACGGCCTATGCCGTGACCCCTGATCGGGATACCATTCCATTGGTACATATCCCTGCCTGGGATTTTCGCTGGCAGGAACTGTATCGGCTGCCCCACCTGGTAAAGATACCTGCGGGTTCAGTTATCCATATGATCGGTGTCTATGACAATACCAGGGAAAACCCGGTCAATCCTAATCAGCCGCCAAAGCTGGTGATGTCCAGTGGAGATATGCGGGCAAATGAAGAGATGTTTACCCTGATGATGATCTATGTACCTTATGAAGAGGGAGATGAAAAAATTACCTTGTAAAAATAATTCATTTACCCCTGCCTGTTACCAATCCCCTGACTGACCAGAAAAGACTTTTCTTTTCCAGCCAGCCAATGTATGGGTTGGGATGGGGCTAATAGCGTTATCAATTCATCACGCTTTGATAGAAATTTAAAAGTGGGTTCTCTCGTTAATATTGTTGGGGCCACAAATATGAATGCGTTTACGAACAATTCTTTCCTCAGGTTCTTGAGAAAAGGGGATTAATTTTCTACAAGGACAATAGGCCGATTATGCTGATCTATGATTGCGGGGTAAAGAAAGGTTAAAACGCTCAAAATTGGATAAAATGAGCGTCTACAAAGTGTATACAAATGAAAAATTATGTATGTTAGTAGCTGGTTTTCAGCTTTTTGTTTAGTCTGGCTTTGGCCTGCCGCACACTTGCTGCTTCGATATTCAGCAGTGCAGCTATCTCTTTTGTAGACAGGTTTATGTGGAAATAAGCATATAATCTCAGCTCATTATTGGTGAGATTGGCGTGTTTGGACTTGAGTTTTTCGAAGAAACCGGGATGCACCTGCTCAAAATGTAACCTGAATTTGTCCCATTCTGCATCCAGAAATTTATGTTCCCTCAGCGATGTTTTGATCGTTTTTATACCTGGATGTTTTACATGCGGGTACAATTCATCGATGTCGTGCAATTGTTTTTTCAGGTCATCCAGCAGTTTATTTTTCTGATGGATATAGAGACTATTACTTACCAGCTCTCGGTTATTGGTATCCAGTTTATGTTGTAGTTGTTCGTTCCTGTCTTTTTCTGCCTGTATTTCCAGGGAGATCTGTTCATTTTCTTTTTCAATAAGCCAGTGGTGATGTCTGCTTTGGGCAATATCCGCTTCCAGTCTGGCTATCTCATACCCTTTGGCATCCAGTTCCTCATGGATGGTCTTGATACGGGAGACCAGTACAATGGTGAAGGTAATAAGCTGCGATATGATGGCGATCTCCGGCAGCAGGGAGTTATTGTTGGAATAATTGGGTGTGGAATGAATAATGAAGAACACGGCTAGTCCGGTGGCAAATACGATCGGCAGGGTATTGGCCAGCATGAATGCCCTCGCTGCACGGATGCGTTTTTTATATGCTACTATGCTGGTAATCAATATGCCCAACGAAAGCAGGCAGATAAAGAAATCGTCGTATACCAGGGTGTAATTGTCCAGGTAAAACCAGCCGGAAATGGTAATGATAGCCGGAATGGTCTCAAAAATGAGGTACCCGATCAGTAGATAACGGAGTACTACATCATATGCAGGCAACAATTCCCTGGTCCGCAGGTAGGAGCGTGTCAGCTGAATCAGTCCTGTAAATATGATCATACAACCGATATGTAAAAAGAACGAGTTGATATTGTACATATAGACTGTGCCATCAGGCATGGCCCTGAGCTGATAACAGGAGTAGGGCAGCAGCTGGGTGGTGATATGCTTGAAGGAGGTAATGAAGATCATCGCTCCCAGTTGTACCACCAGGTACCAGAGATTGACCCGGTCTCGAAGTTGGAACCAGATATATAAATTATATGCGGCAAAACAGGCCAGTAGTGAAATCGTGATGATCCAGGAGATGGTCAGCAGGTGATCCCTGCTGGCGGCGGAAATTTCTTTTTCCAGTCTGATAACGGGATGGACCTTGTAACCATAATGTTGTAATTCCTCCTCGTTCAGTTGCAGGTACAAAGTAGTGGTCGAATTACCATTGAAAATCAGGTAGATTTCCCCTCTTTCCCGTTGGCGGGAAGGGATGGCTGGACCCGCTTTTTGTGCCTTGCCATTTATATATAAGGTATAATTCAGCGGTTGTGAGAGGGAGAACCGATACTTTTCGTTGTTGGGATAGGGGTTCCCCACTAGTAAACTGTCTGAAGCAGGGCTGATTTCCAGCACCGGTTCATTGTTCAGATAGTGAATTTTCGATTGTGCGCGAGCTCCGGGCGTAGCGAACAGTAGTATTATAAGGAATAAATGATTGACAATCCTCCCTGGCATAAGTACCTAATAGCGGGGAAAGGTAGATGATAATCAGGTAAAAAGCAACAAGCCGGGAGTTGTATATTGGGGGGATGAATTGGCCTTATTCATCCTGATACTATTACTGTTTTCCTGTGGGCAGCATCACTCATCTGGAGAAAATATCTACTGTACTGGGCTAAGCAGGATGCTCCTTCTTATACTTACGAAGGAATAGAAGACGCTTACATAACAGAATTCTTTGGCACCCCATTCACTAATCAATAAATGTCTTTATCTTGTGGTGGATGAGATGGCCTATAATTCTCCTGCTGCCCTTTTTATTATACTGTGGACAACAATCTAAACCGACAGAAACAACCGAAAGCACATCAAATTCGATAACAGATACAACAGACGAAGCAAATACAACAAATAGTAATGCCGACATTGGTCAATACGAAATCGACTCTCTGTTTTCACACAACAAGGATTCGCTTTCATATAACTATGAAGACATCCGGGCTGCTATAAAAATTGGCTATTTATTCAGTAAACAAAGCAAGGATGCAATCTTAAGGTATTATCCAAACGATTCGACAGCACATATCATTATATTAAGACAATCCGGGACAACATGGGATACCATTTTTTCAGAAAGGATCTCTCCGGCCAGGCTCGGCCCATTCTCAGATTTTATAACAGTGAAAGATTTCAATGGGGATCATATTCCTGACTTAAAAGTGGTCAGGGACTTCTGGGAAATACATTTCGGAGAGCGGTCTGACTTATGGCTCTATCGAAATAACCATTTTACCAAAGTGAAGCATTTCGATCAGATTGTTTCTGCTGAGTACCAGGAAAAGACAGGCCTGATCTTTTCCTACCAAAGTGCGGGTTGTGCTGATATGGCAATGCAATTCGGAACGTACAGAATAGTGGCCGATACGGTACAACAGATTGATTTCATGTATTGTGGTTGTTGTGATCCGAACGATAGTTGTGAGATCGCAAGGCATGGAAAGCAATCATTTAAAGTACCTTATAAAGCAGCCTATAAGTATGTACCGGCGCTGTATCAGCAGGCTGTAAAAGCCAAACTGGAAATGTAACCAACACTTAACACATCCCCTATAATAAATAGCTTGTAATTCATATAATTTAACAACCAAAATCAAAATCAGGCACATCATGTCGATCCGCAATTGTCTATTAACGCTAGGGTTAATCTTTTGTCTACCTATGTTCCTACTGGCACAGGAAACAACCTCAGAAATTCACGGTATAGTTACCGATGGCCAGACAGGAATTCCCGGCGCTGTCATCACAGCTGTACACACCCCAACCGGGACCCGCTATGTAACCACCAGCCGTGCTGATGGTCGCTACAACTTTGCAAACGTTCGTGTGGGGGGACCTTACTCTATTGCCGTAACCTACATCGGTTATGCAGATCAACATCTGGACAACATCAACCTGTCGCTGGGACAGGAATTCACCGGAAACTTTACCATGGCTCCTTCTACCAAGCAACTGGGTGAAGTAGTAGTAAAAGGCAAGCAGGATAAAACCTTCAACAACAGCCGCACCGGTTCCCAGGAAATCATCAGCAGAGACCAGCTGGAAAAACTGCCAACCATCAGCCGTTCTGCACAGGACTTCACCCGCCTGGAGCCAACCAGCAGCACTGTAGCCGCTGGCCAGAGCTTTGGTGGCAGAAGCCCTCAGTACAACAACTTCACTGTGGATGGCGCTAACTTCAATAACTCCTTCGGCTTGTCTGGTACCCTGGGTGGGCAGACCGGTGCACAGCCTATCAGCCTCGATGCCATCGAGCAGGTACAGGTAAGCGTATCGCCTTACGACGTTCGCCAGGGCGGATTCTCCGGTGCCGGTGTAAATGCCGTAACCAGAAGTGGTACCAACCAACTGAAAGCATCTGTATACACCTATATCAAAGGTGCAGGTACACAAGGGTATAAAGTAGGTAACAGCACGGTCGCTAAAACGCCGCTGTCCTTCAATATCCGCGGTCTTTCTATTGGTGGCCCGATCGTGAAGAACAAAGTATTCTTTTTCCTGAGCTTAGAGTCTTCCCGTCAAACAGCCCCTGCTACCAGCTGGGTACCTTCTGATGCCAACCACCCCGCCAACGCATCGGCAGGTATCTCAAATGCCAATGCTGATACACTGAACGCACTCGCCGCTTTCCTGAAGTCTAAATTTGGTTATGATCCGGGTGAATTCTCCGGTTATTCTTTCAAAACCAACAGTGACAAAGCAACTATCAAGATCGACTGGAACCTCAGTGAAAAACATTCATTGACCGTAAAGTATAACTACCTGAAATCATCCAGTGATCAGTTCGCGAGCAACAGCCGTCCTGCTGGTACTACCACCGGCCAGCCTGGCATTAACGCACTGCCCTTCTCTGGTAGCGGTTACGTGATCAATAATAACTTCAACATCTTTATCGCTGAGTTAAACTCCCGGTTCAGCAACAGGGTATCCAACAAATTCCAGGTTGGTTATACTGCCCTGCGTGACTTCCGTACCGCTAACTCATCTTCCGCTACTTTCCCACTGGTGGATATCCTGAACAACGGTAATATTTATACGACTTTCGGATACGAGCCATACACTTACAACAACGTACTGAATACTGACGTATTCCAGATCTCTGATATCTTCACTTACTATACAAAAGCACACGAGATCACTATCGGTACACAGGATTATTACAGGAAGTACCAGAATGCATTTGCTCCTGGCTATCAGGGCGCTTATCAGTTCAATAGCCTGACTGACTTCTACAACAGTGTAAACAATGGTGCTGCTAATGCAAAGAGCTATTACCTGCAGTACTCTGCGCTGAAAGATGGTTCTTTCCCATGGGCATATGCAGGTTCTACAGAACTGGGATTATTTGCACAGGATAAATGGAGAGTATCCGATCGTTTCACCTTCACCTACGGTGTTCGTTTCGACATGACCATCTACAAACAGTCATTTACTGACAACCCTGATTTTGACAAGCTGACGTTCAAAGATGGCCAGAGTTACAACATCGGTAAAGCTCCGGGCAATGCTGTGCTGATCTCCCCACGTATTGGCTTCAACTACGATGTAATGGGTGACAGAACCTTGCAGTTGAGAGGTGGTTTCGGTATCTTCTCCGGCCCGCCGCCATTCGTATGGCTGAGCAACCAGGCTAGTAACAATGGTATTCAGTGGGGTTCCTTTACGAATACTTCAGGTGTTGCCTTCAGCGCCGATCCAAATGCGTATCGCCCGGCAGCAGCTGCTGCAAATACAGCCTACAGCGTAGCGCTGACAGATAAGAATTTCAAATACCCTTCCGTATTGAAAGGTAGTCTGGCTGTCGATAAAAAGGTCAACGACTGGGTATTCACAGTGGAAGGTACCTATACCAAAGATATCAATGCCGTATACTTCTCTAACATCAACCTGAATGAGACCAATGGGTATGCATTGAATAATGGCGGTGATAACCGTATGAGGTATAACACATCGCTGACTACCTCCCTGAATACAAGCAATAAATACTATTCAGCAGGTACCTCTCTCGCCAATCCTAACATTGGTAATGCGATCCTGATGAAGAATAATAACAAAGGGTATACTTACAATGTAACTGCAAAGATCGAGCGTACATTCGGTAACCTGTACACCAGCGTAGCCTACTCTCATGGTGATGCAAGAAATACTTCCGAAACAGGTAGCACCGCTTCTTCTATGTGGAGTGCACGTGCAGTAAGTGGAGATCCTAATGGCGGTAGCCTGGCATATGGTTCTTACAGATTGCCTAACCGTGTTATCGCAATGGCATCTTACAAAGTATCTTATGGCAAATTCTTTGCTACTTCATTCGGTGCTATCTTCGAAGCAGCCCCTGCCGGTTCAGTATCTTATATCTACAATGGTGACCTGAATGGTGATGGATTTAACAATGACCTGGTCTATATTCCAAAGAGTGCTACTGATATTAACCTGATCAATGTAGGTTCTTACAATTCAACAACACATACAGGTACTACTACCGGAACTACTGCTGATCCGAGAACTTCGTCCCAGATGTACACACAGCTGGACAACTTCATCAGCCAGAACAAATACCTCGCTTTCCACCGTGGTGAAACAGCAAAAGCAAATGCTGCTGTATTACCTTATTACAAAAAGCTGGACGTAAACATCACAGAAGATATTTCTGTGAAAGCAGGCAAAGACAGGCATACATTAAGACTGTCACTGGATATTATCAACGTAGGTAACTTCCTCAATAGAAACTGGGGTATCGTACAAGCCGCTACAGTGAATAACTTCCTGAAGTTTGAAGGGCTGGCGGATGATGGTAAGACACCATTGTTCTCATTCCCTTATGCTGATTCAAAGAACCAGGTGCCTTATGTGAATAGCTATGCTAATAACACCGCATTGCTTTCAAGATGGCAGATGCAGTTTGGTATCAGATATTTATTCAACTAATAGCATTACCAGGATAAAAAGAGCGTGTATCTTAATTGGTACACGCTTTTTTTTTATTTAGTCAATGCCAGTGTAGATGCTGGCCCTTTTATCCTGGTATTCCAAAAAGCAATATACAACGTTCCGATAATAGACGGCAGCATCCACGTGATCAGCGTTTGTATATGCAATCCCGCTACCATAAAGGCTGTAATGGAAGCAATCAGCGCCGCTGTCATTCTGCCGATATGACTACTCAGCCATGCACTTTTCTTCTCTTTAAATACCCTGAAAGTGTAAAAATCCTTTAATGTCATATACAATCCAAACCCACCAAAGAAAATAAACAACACGGCATTCCCTCCTTTATGTGAAACGACCTGGTAAACGCCGATCAGCAACATCAATACAGAAGCACCTAGCATGGTGCCCGATATTGTTTTGTCAATTGTATCAGCACTACTTTTAATACCTCCTTTGAATGTCAGCGCACGATTGCCTGCCAGCACCAGGTAGATGGTAAACACTCCTATCAGGAAAAGAAACAGGTTCTCATGGCCTGGCATTCGCGCAATCACCAGCGATACCAGTGAGCTGATGAACATTGAATAAGAGAAAGTTTTGCCACTGTTTTTATGCAGCTTACTGCCTTTCTTAACTCCTATGCTGGCAATGCCACTGATCAGTCCAAGACCACCACCCAGGGCATGTATATAAATAAGGACTTTTACGAGCGTTTCCATGGTAGTATCAATTATGAATTTGTTGATTAGGCTGATCTTTTGAAATAAAAGCCCAATGCATCATTATTGGTTTAATTACATTTAGCCAGGTATCTCTCTGTCTCCGCCAGCCCCCAATGAGGATACAACTCCGCTGGTTTCTCTGCCTTGAACAACTCTTCTGCTTTTACAAACAGTGGTTTCGCTTTTTCTTTGCCACCACCTATAAATTCCGGCTTACCAAACGTAGAAGCCCCATCCAGGAAATACAACCGTGGATTATTCGGGTCCAGTTTATATCCTTCCTGCAGGTAAGTATAGGCTTTGATGCCAAAGGTCTTGAACCGCTCCATTGGGTTTACCAGCATTTGTATAGTAGCCGCCATGTTATGAATGGTACACAGCTCAGCATTTTTCTGAATGGCTTCGCCTTTGTCCGCCAGCTCATTGGCTTTCTGGCCAATAGCATCTCTGTCGGATTTTGGATCTGCAAACCCGATGCGTGTCTGTGCCAGGCCTGCATAATAATAGGGCAGCCATTGGGTTTTTTCTGCATCGCCTATGCGTTCAAATGCCTGCGATACGGCAGCAAGGTCTTCGGTGGTTTTAGCAGAATCAAGTAGTTGGAGGTTATGCTGCATCGCAGCTACATATTTGCTGCTCTGTGCACGGACACCTATGGTGGCCAGCAAAGCAATGGCTAAGATGATTTGTTTCATGGTGATATTTTAAAGGTTATCAATTGCGTCTTGTCTTCTATCTATGCCCCAGTTCAATATCAGGCCTACAAAGAAAGTTCGTTGGGCTGGTGGCAGAATAGGTTGTTTTACCAGGGCATTGTACGAGTAGTTGTAGCCGGCGATATTCGTTCTGCCCAGCAGATTTGTAGCTGATGCATACCAGATGGCGGCAGCTTTGCCCATGTGGGTCAGGTGATAAATGCTCAGATCCAGTGTCTGATAGCCGTTCGTTTTCCCCTGATCTTTGATGTAGTAGCTATGCCCGGTGCTATCGGGTATGATGGCGTAATAAGGCCTGCCGGTGGCAAAGGTATAAGTGAGACTGGCTCCTGTGCCGATCTTGGTGAAAAAGCGTTTTACAGAAGCAGAAGCCGTGTGATTGGCAGCAATACCCGGCATCAGTGCAGTAGGATAATTCAGGTAATCACGCTTTGTATCCAGGTAGGAATAACTGATGCTGTAATCAAGATGTTTAAAGGATGTCTTGTCACGGTAATACAATTCAATTCCTTTTGCATACCCACTGCCGCTGTTATTGTATGCAGGTACGGTCTTAATCAGGTCTTCATATTTCTTGTAGAATGCTTCCACCCTCAGGAAGGTACCGCGTACCTGTCGCTGGTAGTTGATTATATAGTGGGTGGCTTTGGTATAATCGAGCGAAGAAGCTACCTGCAGGTAGGTGTTCTCAGGTTTCTGGTAGAACTGTCCGTACGCTGCTGAGATCGTTGATCCTTTGCCCATCCTATAGGCCAATGAGGCACGGGGTGCCACTTTGGCCTTTTGGAGGATGGAAGAATATTCTGCCCTTACGCCAATCGTGGCCACGAGCGAATTAGTAAAGTAGAGTTCCGTTTCAGCAAAACCTGCGGTCAACTGATCCGGCAGGTGTTTGCTGATGGAGTTGTATTGAAAATCATATTGTGCGTACCAGTATTCGCTACCGAAGCGGATGGTATTCAGGTTACTGAATTTTTTCTCTATTACGGCCTTACCCTGCAGCAGGGTTTCTCTTCTGTCTAACCGGAAGTTCACTGTATCCAGCCAGTATTTTTCGAAAGCATATTGAGGTACATTGTGCGCATCCTGCAACTGACTGCTGATGCTGTCGTGTGTGATGCTATAGCTGGCAGAGAGTGTCATTTTCCACCCTTCTCCCAGGTTTTCTTTCCAGCTGAGGGCATTGAACCAGTTATAATTGCTGAGGGTAATGGCGTTCTTCATATCGACCGTATCGATGTTGAAGGTACGTACGCCCAGTTTATTATAACTGAAAGTTGTGTAGTATTTAATGATCCCGTTTTTGGTTTTGATGCGGAAGTTGGCATCTGCATTGTGAAACCGTGGACGGATAAAGTAATCGGGCGTTTGTTTCACCAGTGCATAATACAGGCTGGTGTTGGTATATTGATAGTTGAAGCCAAAGGATGATTTTCCATTCTTCGCCAGTTGCTGTATGCCCAGGCTATTCTGAATAGGAGAAATGAAGGCGTTGGCTTCTGATTGCTGTGGCAGATCGATGGTCTCCATGATCAATACGGAGCTGAGAGCTTGTCCGTAAAGGGCGGAGTAGCCACCGGTGCTGAAGGCAAAGCCTTTGAACAGGGTAGCGGGGTACCTGCCACGGGTGGGTATATTGGAGGCACTCAGGTAATAAGGCCGGTTTACAAGGGAGCCGTCTATGAATTGCTTGGCTTCATAGCTATCACCACCTCTTACAAAGAGGCCTTCCTGGTTACTGATCTGTTGTGCACCGGGCAGGGTATTGACCGCCCGGGAAATGTCTGCATTGGCACCGGCCGTCGTTTGAACGTCCAGCGAACTTAATACCGTAAGCCCTTTTTTGCCCATCCCTCCTCCAAAGGCCCCTGCGGTGACCGTGACGGCATTGAGTTCACTGATCTTTTCCTTCAGGGCAAAGTCCGCCTGTATGGGTTGAATGCCCAGGGTAATGATTTGTTCTTTGGTTTCATACCCTGTGGCGGAGGCGACCAGCGTGAAAGTACCTTTTTCTGTGGTACGGATCCGGAAGTGCCCGGTTGAATCAGTGGTGGCACCATCGTAGGTGTCTTTCAGGGCAACAGATACACCGGGTATTGCCTGCTTTTTGTTGTCAGTAACCGAGCCGGTTATTTGCGCCTGCCCAAGGGCTACGGTGGTTATAAGCAGGAACAATATGGTAAGTATCTTTTTAGGCATACAGTCAGTATTTGTAGCGGGTTAATTTAATTTGGATGCGTGCAGGTCCTTTATTCTCCCTATTTCTTTTTTGAAGAGCAGGAAACTCACGGGTTTATTTAAATATCCTACGTTGGCTAAATGTCTGGGTAGTACATCCAGCACATAGTCATACGGATATTTGGTTACGAAAACATATACAATGTCCTTCTGGAAGATGTCATCAAATACCAGGTTTTCAATCCCTGAAATACTGATGTCTATAAAAACTATATCCGGTGCGGACTTTCTGATAGTGGTCAGTATGTCGGTGGCTTTGGTCGATTTGGCGATAAGCCTGATTCCTTCTGTCTGACTGATATAGTATTCCAGCATATCAACACTGAGCGGGTCTTCGTCTATTATGATGCAGGTCAAGATCATTGCTGGGTAGATAATTGATGAAATAAGGATTAGGCGGTAACAGTTGCTAAACTGGATAAGCCTGTAGGCAGGGTGTTGATAGAAGAATAGTTGTTATTCTGACCATTTGAACCTTTGCCGCAACCGCAGGCATTGAGCTTGCTGATAATTTCTTTGTTCAGGCTCAGATTTGATTGTTTGCCGGTAGTTTGTTTTGCTTGTTTCATAGTGGTAGTTTTTTGTTGTTGATTACGATACAAACTTTCAACTTTTCCCGCCGCACAAAAATTCTTTTAGACAAAAGTGATGTCTTACCCAACGAAATGATCACACCTTAGGCATCAAGGATTTTGAAAATTGGGAAAATCGGGGTTTACCAGGGGGAATTGTGGGGAATACTCATCAATTTTTGGGGTGGAAAAGCCCCTTAAATAAGGAATTACGCCAAAAAAAACTTATCTTCATGAGAGTACGTAGCATTGACCCAGACCAAAATCGCTGATTTATAATTGTTTAGTGGAGGACATGAAACCAAGACCCTTTAATTTTACCCGATTACTTATCCCTGAGAATGTAAAGTATGTACACATCGTATTCTGGTGTATTATGTTGATCCTGTACACGCTGAATATTATGTTCCTTTACTCGACGAATGGACTCATTTCTCTCATATTCGGTTTAAGAAACCTATTGGGGGCAATGTTTTTCTTTTACTTTATCTTTTATTTCCTTTTGCCGGTCTTCCTGAGAAAAAAAGAGCGGGTGCTGTTCTTTGTCGGTCTGTTAGTACCCTTCTGGATCTGGGCAGTGATCAACTATTCGTTTATGTCGCTGCTAATCAATTATTTTACGATATCCGACAGGGATCTGCTGGCATCCGTAAAGGTCATAGCTGACAAATCGATCTGGCAGATCATAGCCCCGCATACCATTTTTCAGACCTCCATCGGGGTGCTCATGATCGTAACACCCCCTATTACTATTAAACTCGTCGAGGAAATTTCCCGGTCCGTGAACAGGGCACTTCGCCTGGAAAGAGATAACCTGAACCTGGAGGTGAGTTTTCTGCGGGCGCAGTTGAATCCACACTTTTTATTCAACACCCTGAATAATATCTATTCGCTGTCTGTCAGAAATAATCCCAAAGCACCTGAATTAATTATGCAGCTCTCCGACATGCTGCGCTATACGCTCTACGAATCAAATCGGGAAGAAGTAGACTTGTCGAAAGAAGCCGATTTTCTATATAACTATGTACAACTGGAGAAAGCCCGGTACGGAAAAGATGTAGATATCCAGTTCGTGTACGATGCTGAATCCCTGGAAGGATACAAGATCACACCACTGTTGACATTTCCGTTTATCGAGAATTCATTCAAGCACGGCCTGGATACAACGACCAAAAATCCATGGCTCAGGATTTCATTTGAGGTGGAGGACAACATCCTGTATTTTGAAATCGCAAACAGCAAAGGGGACGAATCATTATTTAAACACAATAAGGAATCCGGAACGGGGGGAATAGGGATTGCAAATACGCAAAAGCGCCTGGCCTTGTTATACCAGAATAAGCATTCATTATCCATTAACAATACTCCGGACTCCCATAGCATCAACCTTAACATAACTCTTATCTAGCCATGAAGAAAATCAAATGTATCATCGTAGATGATGAGCCATTATCCCGCGAATTGTTAGAGAGTCACATTGAGCGCATACCTTTTTTAGAGCTTGTTAAATCCTGCGCAGATGCTTTTGATGCAATTGACATATTGCAGACAGAGAGCATAGAACTCCTCATTACCGATATTCAAATGCCAAGAATCAATGGGTTGGAACTCATCAAATCTTTGTCTAATCCGCCTTTCCTCATTTTTGCTACTGCTTATTCTAACTATGCCATTGAGGGATATGATCTGAATGCTGTAGACTTTTTATTGAAGCCTATTTCATTCGAAAGATTTTTAAAAGCGATCAATAAAGCGAAAAAAGACATTGATCAGAAAGCGGGTGAAACCGCAGCAATGCCGGCACCTGCCGCACAGGCACAAGCGCCACAACACCTGTTTGTAAAAGACGGACACAAGTTGTCGAAGATCCTCTTCGAAGATATTTTGTACATCGAAGGGATGAAAGACTATATAAAGATAGTCACGAAACAAAAGAATGTAGTGACTTACATGCGTATGAAGAGTATAGAAGAAGTGCTGCCGGAGTCACAGTTTGTACGTATACATAAGTCTTATATTATTCACCTGCCGGCTATTAAATCAGTAGTGGGTAATTCGATTGAATTAATAAATAATGAATCCATCATTATTTCAAAACAACATAAACAAATGTTGATCGATCGACTGAATGTAGCTGGCAAAGTATAGGGAAAGCCCCGTCTGTATTGCGGAAAGCCCGCTTCAACCGTGTGTTGGAGCGGGCTTTCTGTTTTTAGGTGCCAAAATACACGATATCTAACCCGTCGTTTATTTCATGTGGTAAACTTTCAATTTCGTCTAAAAGAGTTTTTGCGCGAACACATTTGTTGGACATTTGAATCATCGAAGCAAACATGATCAAAACGAAAAAGAAAAACGAAACAAAAATCGAAAACGAAAATGTTCGCCACCCGATACAAGATTTGAAGAGAATGAAATTTGGTTGTGTAGAAACAGCATCTTGTCTAAAAAAATTTTTAAAGTGTACGTTTCGCAGCAACTTTAAACCATCAATCAAAACTGAAAATAAAAACATGGAACTTAAAAATTACAGCACAGTATCGAATGCCTTCTACAAGGTGGTGCAGGCTGAAGCAAAAATAGATGAACTGATAACAGCCATCAAAACCACCAGCCTGCCCGCATCTGAGAAATATGCATACCAGGCATTCTGCTACGCGATGATGGCAAAAGAAGCTTCCGGAATGTTGCAGAAAGGAAAATATATTCAGCAGTATGGTGAGTTCATCGGCAAGTCTATCGTGATCAACAACGACTGCTACGAAGCACGACTTATGCGCTTCATCGTCGAAAAGAAATTATCAGAAGTGAACTTTGTCAGTCACAAACAAACAGACATAGAATTTCTGACAACCAATGTCGAAACTATACAGGACGATTGTTTAAAGCACGTAACCTTAAAAGCCCTTTCAAATGTATAAGGACTCATTCTTCATCCCATTTACTGAACATCACGACTCAATTATTATTGATGCTACACAATCGAAGAGTTATACCTATGAAGAAGTGTATAGCCAGATTGCTGATATAGCTGCCGGTATCGAACAACTGCAACTCGCAAAACATTCTATCGTCGTAATCTATGGTTACAAGAATGCCTTCAAATCATTGTTGCTGTTCTTCTCCTGTCTGAAATGTGATCTGATCCCTTTCCTGGTGGAAACAGGCGGACTGAATAAAATCACAGATCTAAAGTTCAACGCCATCATTTCAGAAGCAGCCATCACCGATAGCATCGTAGACAATGCAACAGCCCATACAATAAATGATGCATTCCTCTATTGCAATATTCACGAAGATGTTTATGTAGGTGATGAAAATGATCTGCTAGTGGTATCCAGTTCCGGTACTACCGCAGGTACCCCTAAAAAGATCCTGTTAGGCAAACAGCAAACCATTGCCAACATTGCATCTAACAGGGAAGCAATGTCGATCACAAAAGAAGACGTAACACTTGTGCTACTGCCCGTATCCTATTCTTACGGTCTCATTGCACAATTCCTTACACACTTCTTTACAGGTGCAAAGATCGTACTGGGCGAGAGATTGCTGGGCATCTTACAACTCCCGCAGCTCTTTCAGAAACACCAGATCACGAATGTGTTTATGACACCGCTGTTGGCAAGACTCATCCTATACTACTATCAAAAGATCCCTAAGATCAAAAATAACCTGCGGTTCATTACTATGGGAGGAGACAAGCCACACCTGCCTACATTCCAGAATGTGTTCAGACTGTTCAACTGCCCTATCTATAGTACTTACGGCCTGGCTGAAGCAGGACCCAGAGTCGCCACCTGCAAATATACCGACGTACCCGGCAGGGATAGTGAAGCCTGCATTGGCATTGTCAATCCGGGTATCACACTACGGGTTGCGCCTGCTGAAAAGTACCAGGACAAATACAATGATATGCCTATAGGCTATCTGCAAATAGAAACGCCTTCCATCTACCTCGGTTATATCAGGGGCAATGTGCTGGATAAACCATCTTCCAATACAGTGCTCACTACAAAAGATATCGTGGTGAAGAAAGAGGACCGGTACTTTATACTCGGCAGGGAAGGCGATTTCATCGAATACAAAGACAGGATCATCTGGTTCAACAGCTTGTCCGATGAACTGTATCATGCACCTGAAGTGCTGAAGGTAAGTATCCGCAAAGACAGCGAAGACCGAATGGAAATCGGCGTCTTTCACAGGAACAAAATCAATATACCCGAAGTGGAACAGGCGCTGAAAGAAAAGTACGACCTGCATGCAGGGGATCACTATGATCTGAAATTAATAGAGTTCAATAATACCTATTACAAATGACCCACCTATTCATTGCTGAAGTAAAGCCTGTAGCTGATGAAAGCTGTATGGATACAATAAGAGAATACTTCAGTGATGAATTAGTAAACAGGTTAACCAAATCACCCGGGGCGGGGCACTGGCTAAAGAGAGTCACTTCCAGGTTAATGCTTGTACAGATCTTCCCTGCATTGGGACTGGACGTAGCGCGACTCAGGGGACTGCAATACAACAGGCATGGCAAGTTAGTGATGGATACGGGGACCCCCAATATATCTATTTCCTATAGCAACAGCATCGTAGCATGTGTAGTGAGTGAACATAAGATAGGCGTCGATATTGAAGACATCAGTACGCCTCCCACCAGCAAAACAATGACCCTGCTGGAAAAGTGGACAGGCCGGAAGGTAGAAGACCAGATGGACTTCTTCAGGCTCTGGACACAGATAGAATCGATCGCTAAGCTTTACGACGACAAGGGACTTGCTGATATATTCTACGGCAATCTGCTATCAGAAAAACATTATACCAGACAATATCTTTTAAACAATAACTACCTCGTATCCATGTCTGCACAGACATGCCTGGATACTACTGGCCAAATTAAAACATTGACGATATGACAACGGCAGAATTTGATACCCTGAAGCCATCTGCGCTACTACCCCACAGAGAGCCAATGTTGCTGGTGGATAAGGTATTGCACACAGACTTTAAAAATACAATTACCACCGAGACCGAAATAGGGGAGGATATGATCTTCCTGAAAGGACACTTCCCCGGTTATCCCTTATTACCAGGTGTCATCATCATCGAAGCCATGTTCCAGGCCTCCGGTGTACTCAACAGGATTGCTACCCTGGACAGAGATGGTGAAGCAAAACAGAAAACGAAATTGGGCAAGGCTGTGAAAGTAAAATCAGCTACGTTCTACAAGGAAGTGTTACCCGGAGATAAGCTGGTGATTACCTCTGAACGCATCAAGAATATCTTAAACTTCAGCGAGTACAAGGCAGTTGCCACCGTGAACGGTGAAGTAGTATGTAAAGCAGAAATCACTTTATCTATAAGCATATGAAAAATAATAACAAAATTCTGATCACTGGCCTTGGCAGCGTTTCCCCACTGGGATATGGTTCTGCCGCCGCATGGGAGAAGATCCTCGCAGGTGAAAATGGTCTCAAAATAAAATCCGACTGGACCAACACCAGTATTCAACCCCAGTACTATGGCGAAGCACCAGCTGTTGAATTTGCCAGCGAAGTAAAATGGGACGATCGTTTCCCTCCCCAGCAATACTCCAAACTCGGTATGCTGGCCTGTAAAAAAGCCCTGGACGATGCAGGCATTGTACTCGAAGCATCTGACAACGAAATAGGCCTGGTCATAGAAACCAGCCTCGGTGCCACCGCTTCTGTAGAAGATTACCTGTATGACCTGTACCGGTTCGGACTCCAGAAAATAAGTCCGGTGAAGTTTACAAAGACAGTTGCCAACACGGTGCTGGGCGACATTTCAAGAGTGTTCAAACTGAACGGTCCCAGCTCTTTGATCTATAATTCCAACAGTATCACCTACGGGTTTGATCTGATTAAAAAAGGCCTTGCGGATATCGTGATCTGTGGCGGCGTAGACCACTACACAGAATTCAGGATACTGAGCGAACAGGAAAGCAATCACCTGGTTCCTGTAGATGAAAATACGGATCCATTCAGTGCCTCCCGCAAGGAGCCGGATGACCGCCGCAATATACTGGGAGATGGGGCTGCCTTCCTGGTGCTGGAAAGCGAAGAAAGTGCTGTCCGCAGAGGAGCAAAGCGCTACGCAGAACTGGTAGAATACCACAGCTGCTTCGACTACCAGAACGTGGAAGATACTACCAGGCGCTCAAAAGAAGTAGTGAAATCGGCGATCGATGCACTCAAACCAATCGTCACCTCCAAAGGCAAGCTGGTATACCTGAGCGCTTACACTACGGCCGAACAATTGGAGAATAATGAACGGCACCTGTTAGAAGACCTGAATAAACAACACGAAACATACAGCTTGCGGCACAAAGCCTACACTGGTGATATGAAATCGGCCAGCAGCATTATGGGAGCAAGCATTGCCAGCCAGATCCTGTATAGCGACCGGTTTCCTGAACCAGATGCTACCGGAGATTTTCCTTCCGGATTCGGCTATGCCCTGGTCAATACCAGTCACGAAGGTGGTGGTAGCTCTCATCTCTTACTTAGAAAAACACATTAATCATGAAAAATATTTTCATCACCGGTGGTTCCAAAGGAATCGGTAAAGAACTGGTAAAAACATTCGCCCGCCTGGGCCATCAGGTAGTATTCACCTACCAGTATTCAGCAGAAAGTGCACAGAAGGTAGTGGATGAACTCCACGCAGAAGGTTTCCCGAACGTTTACACCTTCAAGTGTGACATGGGCAATGAAGCAGAAGTAAAGGCCCTGTTCAGGGGAAACAAAGAGATCCTGAAAGAGGTGGATGTACTGATCAACAATGCAGGTATCCGCGACAGCAAGCTCAATGCAAACCCGAAGCCTTTCCTCATGACATCGTCTGCTGAATGGTGGGAAGTCATGCACAACAACATCAATGGCGTGATGAACACCAGCCGTGCAGTGCTGCCATCTATGATCAAAAGAAAGAACGGCAGGATAATCAATGTGACGTCGCTGGCAGGTATCAAGGGTAACCCCGGACAATCTGCTTACGCAGCCTCCAAAGCCGCCATCAATTGTTTCTCCAAATCACTGGCCAGGGAAGTAAAGGGCATGGGTATCATTATCAACTGTGTGGCACCCGGGTTCATCGAAACAGAAATGGTGGATAATCTGCCAGATCAATATGTCAGCAACAGGGTCGGCAACAGCCTGCTGAAGCGCATGGGCACGACCGATGAGATCTCCAACTTCATCTCTTACCTGGCGCTGGATTGCCCCGAATTTTTAATCAACCAGGAAATCGTGATCGATGGTGGTATGAACTAAAAAAACTATGTAACATGAAAAAGAGAGTCGTTGTTACCGGTATCGGCGCCATATCAGCACTAGGCAATAATATCGCTGAGATGACCGAAAGCCTCGAAAATGGCAGCATCAAATACAATGCGATTCCATCAGACAGGTTTAGCACCGCCCACAAGCTATTTGCGAACAACAGGGGATTTATGATGGATTATGACCTCTATCAGAGCTCCTGGGACAAGGATGTATCCATCATGAGCGAAGTAGCTGTAAAATGTATACAGGAGGCTTTAGAAAGCGCTCACCTGTCAGAAGAAGAGCTACATGCCAACAATGCTGGCCTCATCATAGGTACATCGGTAGGCGCCAGTTTCCCCATCCTGCAGCGTATCAAGAAATCAGTGCAGGATAACGAAGATGACTATGAACTGGCGCTGTACTCTACGCCGAAGATCTTAGGCAAGATAGCCCGTGCTTTCAAACTAAGCGGATATGTCTCTGCTATCTCTACGGCCTGTGCTTCCGGCACCAATTCAATAGGCAGGGCTTTTGACCTGATCGAAAATGGAAAGGCCGATATCATGATCAGCGGTGGTATGGACATCTTTACGGAGCTCACCTATACAGGCTTTAATTCCCTGATGGCTATCTCCAAAACAAAGTGTAAGCCCTTTACCAAATCGAGAGACGGTATGTCGCTGGGCGATGGATGTGCCATCCTGATCCTGGAAAGCCTGGAGTCGGCGATCGAAAGAGGGGCACCTATCTACGCAGAGATCAAAGGGTATCACATTTTGAACGAAGCGTATCACGCTACAGCGCCTCATCCTGATGGCATCTATGCACTGAAGTGTATGAAGAGTGCCCTCGCTTATGGCGGTATGAGTACAGATGATGTGGATTACATCAATGCACATGGTACAGGTACCGGCAAGAATGATAGCGCAGAACTAAAAGGGTGTGAAGCATTGCTACAGGAAAAGACCACTAAAACATATGTGGGGTCTACCAAGTGCCTGACGGGGCATACCCTGGGTGCAGCAGGCAGCATAGAAGCGATCATCAGTATCCTGAGTATGCAGCACAATGCACTCTATGCAAACTACGAGGCGGACGATCTGCCTGAATCTGAAAAGATCGAATTCGTCACACAAAACAAAGTTAACATTCCGCTGGATACAGTATTGTCCAACTCATTTGGCTTCGGCGGAAACATGGCAAGCATCTTACTCACAAAATATAAAAATTAAAAAACCTTTAAAAACTTATAATTATGGAACACAAAGTAATCGAACAAAAAACTAAAGAAGTTCTCATCAGCGTACTGAACCTGAACAAAACTGTTGATGAATTATCTAACGATCAGGCCTTATTTGGCAATGACGAAAACCCAGGCCTGTTTGACGATTCACTGGCTGTACTGGAAGTAACATCTGTACTGATGGCAGAATTCGAACTGGAAGCATCTGACTTCGGCGAAGAAAGCTTCAGGACTGTAGGTACCCTTGCGCAGCGCATCTATGATGTATTGCACCTGGCTGTTGTATAACCGGTAATACACGCCCCATGCAAAAAGAAATAATCAAAAACGGTCTTTCCAACATTGTAACACCCGAGGGTGCCCGTAGCATAAGACGGCCTTTCAGGCAGGTTTGCATCAACAAGTAGGCACCCCGGTTTAACCCACTCATCAATCAAAATCTATATCAGATGTCCATGCTCGAACTCAACGTAGTAGAACTGGAAGCACGTCTTGAACTGGCCGGCGCTACTGTCATCGATTCTATCGAAGTAAACTGTTAATCATTTTCATAAACCCTTTTAAAACTTACAAACATGCAGGAATTAAACGTAGTAGAACTGGAAAGCCGCATTGAGCAGGCAGCAGCAGCAGCAATCGACATCACGATCAATTGCGACTAATTAACAATCATTTTTGAACGCTTTAAAACTTAACACAATGCAGGAATTAAACATCGTAGAGCTGGAAAACCGCGTAGAACTGGCGGCAGCTGCAGCAGCAATCGACATCACAATCAATTGCTAATCCGGTAAGTGCTATTCATCAGTAATAGCTAAAAGAACACATTTTTTGAACCCTTTTAAAAACTTAGCAACATGCAAGAGTTAAACATCGTAGAACTGGAAAACCGCGTAGAACTGGCGGCAGCTGCAGCAGCAATCGACATCACAATCAATTGCTAATCC